>Ga0209829_10000733_pt1 | contig 28676 bp, 20 predicted proteins | sample C_140205_EF_Meta_FD_187311 | JGI IMG/M metagenome (GOLD analysis project Ga0209829, IMG submission 187311) | Freshwater microbial communities from Lake Croche, Canada to study carbon cycling - C_140205_EF_MetaG (SPAdes) (version 2) | ecosystem: Environmental > Aquatic > Freshwater > Lake... | reverse complement strand
CGTCATGGGCAGGAAGCCCTGCTCACGCCTTCAGCCCGGCTTCAATCGCTTCCGCTTGAAGAAGTCGGAGAGGATCCGGCCGCAGTCGTCGGCCATCACTCGACCGACATGGTCGACGCGGTGATTCAGACGGGGATCCTCAAACAGCCGGTAGAGCGATTCCACCGCACCAGCCTTCGGATCGGGAGCGCCCCAGACGACGATTGGCACCCGGGCCTGGAGGATCGCCCCAGCGCACATCGGACAAGGCTCGAGGGTGACGTAGAGCGTGCAGCCCTCCAGCCGCCAGGAGCCGAGGGCCGCGGCGGCCTGCGTCAGCGCGATCATCTCGGCGTGGGCGGTAGGGTCGGCAAGTTGCTCGCGCTGATTGTGCGCTGCGGCCACGACGCGGCCGGCGGCCACGACGATCGCCCCCACGGGGACCTCGTCCTCCGATTCAGCCACCCGCGCCTCGTCGAGGGCCATCCGCATCCAGCGGTGGTGGGGCGAGTGGCCGGGGAGGAGGATCTCGTCCATCGGTGGGCTCCGACGGCAAGCGCCATGGCTTCCTCGCCCGGCGCCGCCGCGGTACGATTCTGGCGGGGATCGAGCCGAGCCGCCACCCGGCATCGACGGAATCCTCTCACCCACCCAGACTCTTCACCGCCGAACGCCCTCGGCCCCGGGAAAGCCCGCCCCCATGAATCTCCTCGAGCAATTCCAGGAACCAATCGGCCTTCTCCTCCGCTGGAGCCACCTTCTTGCGGCGATCACGGCCCTGGGGGGGCTGATCTTCTCGCGCTTCGCCCTCCTGCCGGCGCTGGAGGACCTCGACGAAGAGGCGCGCACGCGCGTCCACAACGGGATCCGTCGGTCATGGATGAAGTGGGTGATGGGATCGATCGCGATCCTCCTCCTCACCGGCCTAGCCAACTACCTCCTGACGATCAGCCGGGCCAATACCGAGGCCTGGGGGGGAAATGGGCGGATGTGGATGAAGTCTCACGGCTACCACGCCTTCATGGGGGCGAAGATCCTCTTTGCTTTCGCCCTCTTTTATCTCGCCAGCGCCCTGATCGGCCGCGGCGAAGCGACCCAGTGGGCGCGGAACGACCGGAAGAAGTGGCTCACAATTACCCTCGGCCTCGGTTTGGCCGTGGTGATCCTTTCCGGCTATCTGCGGCAGATGCACACCGGCCCGAACACGGTTGCCGCGACCGGGGATGGCGAACGCCTCGGTGGTGGCGGCGAGGAGGGGCCCCCGCGGGGCGGATTCGGTGGTGGGATGATGGGTGGGGGGGGAATGATGGACGACGAGTTCGGTGGCGGAGGGGGCTTCGGCGGCGGCCGCGGACGTGGACCACGCGGTGGCGGCACCCCGCCCCCTGACGACGGCAACCCCGAGCCGGAGGCCACGCCGCCGGCCGCTCCAGATGCCGCCGCTGCGGCGCCAACGAGTGAGCCCGTGCGCCCGCCCGACGCGGGCGCAGCGGAGCCCGCTGCCGACACGCCGGCCGCAGCGAAGTAACCCGTCTCACCGTCATCTCCAGGAGCGTTTGCGATGGACAAAAAAGACAAGAAGCGGATGGAGGTGCTGCAGCAGAAGATCGCGAAACTGCAGCAACTCCTCGCCGGGGCGAAGAAGCAACCGGACGACCCGGCCGAGGTGCCGCGGCTCGAGAAGGATCTCGCCGCGGCCCACGCGGAACTTGCCACTCTCAAGAAGGGATGATCGTTTCCGGGGAGGTGCGTCCCGCGCGCTCCCGGCCCGTTGGGGCGTTGCGTGAACCATGGCGAGGAGTTGCCCGTGAATGTCGTGCCTGCCGATGTGGCTGCCGAACTCGAAGCCCCGCTCCCCGTCACTGACGACCAGCGCCGTCGGTTTCGTGAGCAGGGCTACCTGAAGGTGCCGGGGGTGTTCTCCGGCGCGACGCTCGCCTGGATCGACGGCACGATCAGCCGGCTTGTCGAGACCAACAACCCCCTCGCCGGCGTGCCGATGGAGTCGCGCGACACCTACGGCAAGGCTTTCATCCAGGTCTTCAACCTGTGGCTGAAGTCGGACGAGGCCAGGGCCGTGAGCCGGTCGCGGCGGCTGGCCGGAATCGCCACGGCGCTCCTCGGTACGGCGGGCGTGCGGATGTGGCACGACCAGGCCCTCTTCAAGGAGCCCGGAGGGGGCTTCACGCCGTGGCATGCCGATCAGCAGTATTGGCCGATGGCCTCGGCGCTGTGCGCCACCGCCTGGATCCCGCTCCACGCCGTGCCGCTCGAGCGCGGGCCGCTGTCGTTCGCCCCTGGCAGCCACCTCAAGCGGATCGGTCGGGATCTCGTCATCTCGGATGAATCCGAACGGCTGATCCGCGAGGGAATCGCCACCGAGGGGATCACCGAGGTGATCGAGCCGTATGCCGCCGGCGAGATCTCCTTCCATCTCGGCTGGACGCTCCACCGCGCCGGGCCGAACACGACCACCGAGGCCCGGCGGGTCCACACGGTGATCTACATGGACGAGGCGATGCGACTGGCTCAGCCGAAGAACGCCTCGCAGGAGGCCGACCATCGAGCCTGGACCCCGTCGACGCGCGTCGGGGAGGTGATGGCCGACGCGCTCAACCCGGTGCTCTACTCCGCCTGACGGCGCGGGGGTGCCGGTCGTCGAATCGGATCGGGGTGGGGCCTTCCCCGCTGGTTTGGGGTACGATTGGGTCGTCAGCGTCACTTCCCAAGGAACCACGCGCCCATGGGGCTGGACGGACTCCTCGCACTCTTCGGCCTCGGCCCCAAGAAACCCGCAGCAAAGCCGGCGACCAATCCGAAGGGGGCCGGGCGCGGGGCGTTTCCATCCGCCCCGGCAGCCCCGACGGCGGCCGACAAGGCCGCCGAGAGGGCGCGGCTGAAGACCCGCGCCGCCCGGCTGCGATCGAGGGTCGATATCTGGAAACGCTTCGAGAAGCTCCACAGCAGCATCTCGGGGACGATGTCGAGCTTTTACAAAGCCCGCGAGCGGGCGACCGGGAAGATCGTCGGGCTGAAGGTCCTCGACCCGAAGAAATGCGCCCCGATCGAGAGCCGCTACAAGGGGCTCAACAAGCCCCCCGAGGGGGAAATCGGCGAGCAGATCCTCGGCGCCAACATCGTCAAGACCGTCGACTGGGGCGTGGCGAACGACGATGCGGCGTTTATCGTGGAGGAGTTCATCGAGGGGCCGCTGCTCCACGCGATCATCTCGAAGCGCGAGCCGCTCCCCCCGGCCCAGCGGCTCGAGTTGGTCCGTCAGGCGGCCACGGCGCTGGAGTGCGTTCATCGGGCCGGCTTTGTCCACCGCGACATCTGCCCGCGGAACTTCATCCTCGATCCGGATGGCCGGCTCGTTCTCTTTGACTTCGGCCTGACGGTGCCCGACAAGCCGGTGTTCCTCCAACCCGGAAACCGGATCGGCACCCCCAACTACATGGCGTCGGAGGTCGTCCGCCGCCGTCAGGCCGACAAGCGGATCGACATTTTCTCCCTCGGCGTGACGGCCTACGAAATCTGCACGCTCACGCTCCCTTGGCCCCGCGGCACGACCGGCCGAACGGCGCTGGCGCACGATACGATCCTCCCCGACGACATCCGCAATCACTGGCCCGAGATCCCATCCGCGCTTGCCGACGCCATCATGGCCGCCATCGCCGCCGATCCCGACAAGCGGCCGGCGGGGTGCGAGGAGTTCCTCGCCCGGATTGCCAAAGTCTCGATCGACTGAAGCCCCCCCGCATCGAGGGAGGGCGCGAAGCTGAGGGGCCGGGCTCACCACAAAAAGGCTTTTTTGCCCCGACAGAGCCTCGGGAACGCGGCCCAGCGGGGTGGACTTGATGGGGGGGGCCGACGGTTCTACGCTGGTGCCTTCCCCGTAGGCCCCCCGGTCCTCACCGACCCCGGCGGCGGCCACGTTCCCGGGTCACCCCATTCCCGTCTCTCTGCCAAGGATCTTCAGCCATGACCATGGACAAAAGCCTCCGCGTCCGAATGGGCTCCTCTGCCGCCCGCGGCGTCCTCACCCGCGCCGAGCGGATTGTGAAGCTCAAGGAGCAGGAGCGCTGGGGGGATGGGCTCAGCCCCCTCGGGTTGCCGAAGGTCCGGGTCTACAAGATGGCGATGAAGAAAAAGAAGAAGGCGAAGGAAGAAGGGGCTGATGCCGCCACCGGCAAGGCTCCGGCCGGGAAGGCTGCGGCCGGCAAGGGCGCCGCTGGCGGTGCCAAGAAGAAGTGACCGTCGCCCCGGCGGGGTTTCTCCGCCGTTGAGCCGGGGGGTCGGCCCATCGAGGCTGCTCCATCGTAAAGATCCCATTCACCCTGCCCGAGTCGCGAGCCTCTCGCGACTCGGTGCTGTTTTCCTGCTGACGGAGCCTCAGCGGGGTGCCTTCAAGCTCGCCATCACCCGGGCCGCGGCCGCCTGACCGGAGGCGATGACCTGCGGAATCCCGACCCCTTCGTAGGCCGCACCGGCTAGGGCAAGGCCGGGGAGGGCATCGAGACGGCGCGTGAGCCGGTCGATGCGCTGGAGATGCCCGAGGTGGTATTGCGGCATCGCTGCTGGCCAGCGGGCGATCTCCACCAGCCGCGGTGGCCCGCTGGCACCGACAATGGCCGCCAGTTCCTCCTGGGCCAAGGCCACGAGTTGGTCGTCGTCGAGCAGATTCAGTTCCGGGTCGAGTGCGCCGCCGAGGAACACCCGCAGGAGGACATGGCCGTCGGGGGCGCGTCCCGAAAACTTCGCGCTGGAAAAACTGACCGCCAGCGCCCGCCGCCCCTCGACGCGCGGCACCACCACACCAGCGGCATCGAGGGGATGGGCGACCTGCTGGCGGGCGTACCCGAGGACAACGACGGCCGAACCTGCGTATTCGATGCCGGCAAGCTCCGCGGCGAGCGGATCGTCTGCCGCTGCGATCACCCGGGCCGCGATCGGCGCCGGCAGTGCCACGACCACTCCGTCGGCCTCGATCGCCGCCGCGTTACCCGGCCGCGGCACGAGGACCACGCGCCACCCGCCTGACGGCAGGCGCTCGAGGGCGCTCACGACGGCCCGGAGGCGCGAGGCACCGGCCGCTTCGATCCGCTCCGCGAGCCGCTCGGGGAGTGTTCCCAAGCCGGAGGCGAGCGTGACGAACTGGCCATACCGCGCCCCCTCCCCCCGGTGCGATGGGCCGACCTCCCGCAGTCGTGCCTCCTCGCCTGCCGAAAGGCTGCCGTGTGCCTGCTCCATGCGGAGGAACTCCGGGCAGGCGGCGGCCATGCTCAATCGGGCCGGATCGGCCGTCCAGATGCCGGCCACGAGCGGCTGGACGAGGCGGTCGAAGGCCTCGCGGCCGAGCCGGCGGAGGGCGAACGACTCGAGGGATTCGTCCCCCGATTCCCCCGCAGCGAGCGGCTTGGGAGGGACGTTTCGCTCGGCGAGGAGCCGCGATTTCCCGGCGGCCGAAAGGATCTCCGTCGCCTCGATCCCCTCGATGGCACCGGGTGCGAGGAGGCGGAAGCCACTCGGCACCGGCAGGGTTCGGCCGGCCCGGAAGACGAGCGCTCGACGGGCTGGCTCATGGACGCTGATCAGTTCGTCGCGCAGCCCGAGCCGGTCAACCAGCGCCATTCCCTCAGGCCGAGCCGCGAGGAAATTGTCGGCACTCCGCTCGATCAGCCAGCCGTCACGGCGAATCGTCTCGACGACCCCACCGGCGCGGCTGTGGGCCTCGACGAGGATCACCTCCGGTCGAGAGCCCCGCGGCCAGTCCCCGGCGTCGAGGAGCGATTCCGCAGCCACCAGCCCGGCCAGTCCACCCCCCACGACGACGATCCGGGGGGACTGGTTAGGCAAGGGCGATGTTGGTTCCCCGGGTGGACACATACCGAGAGTCTACCGCGAAAAAAGGGCCGCGGCGGGGCCCGATCACCCGGTGCCGACGGCCGAAAACCAGGGCGGGAAGCTGGTCTGGACCGGAAAAGCAGCGAAGCCTACTGTCCCGGCCTGGATCACGGGCTTCCTCCGCCGGAGGCCGTCCGAACGTTCAAGGAGGAATCTGTCGTGGGCATGCCAAGGGACTCACGGGCTCGTGGATTGAAGGGGCTCGCCGTCGTCCTGCTCGGTACGACGCTTCCGTGCCTCGGAGCACCTGGTGCCGACGGGGCAGAAAACGCCCCGTCGCCTGGCAGCTACCGCGTGCCGAGGTGGATCGAGGAGATCGGGACGGCGGAGACGCCGGCCGCGCCGCGGAAGGCCCCGTCACGGCAGACCAAGCCGGTCGGGACGGCCGCGGCGCCACTCCCCGGCACCGTTCCCCAAACGCTCGCCCCGGTGGCAGCCACGCCGCTCACGATCGCCGCCACGCCGGCGGCCGACAGCGACGGAAAGCCTGGCCGGGCCCTGCTCCGCTCGCGAACCCCGTCCAACCTCGACCCCCAGATCCGCCTCGTGAGTGGCTGGGGTGCCCTCGGCGACGAGGCCCTTCTCGGCCCCCGGCAGGCAGCGGAGTTCACGGACGACGGCGAGACCGCTGCGCCCAAGACCACCGAGCTCGGCCCCGAGGCGAGCGTGCTCACCGTCAGCGACTCAACCCCCGTCGCCGCCCCGGCGGAGACCACGCCGGAACCGGTGGCGGTGACCGCGACCGCCGTGCCGGCCCCCGTCCCGACCCCCGAGATGGATGGCCCGCCGCAACCCGACTCGCGCACCGAGCCATCGCTCGCCGTCGACCCGGTCACGTTCAACGGCGTCTGCCCAGGCAAGACGACCCGGAACGAACTGCGGGCGAGGATGGAGCCGAAGTTCGGGCTCGGTGAGGCCTTCACCCGCGAAGACGGCGCCAAGGGCTACGCGTGGGCCCTCGAGGAGGGGCCGCTAGAACGGGCCGAGGCAACGCTCGACGGCGACGTCGTCGACTCGATTCGCATCAAGCTTGCCGATCCGCTGTCGGTCGACGAACTGGCGGCGTTTTTCGAGATCGGCGATCTGAACTCGGTCTCGATCCTCGACGAATCGGGCGTGTCAATCGGCGAGGTCTACCCGGAATGCGGCCTGATCTTCAGCCTCAAGCCGGGTACCCGCTCGGCGCTGGCGGTCATGATCGAACCGCTCGACCCCGAGGCCTTCGTGCTCCGTGCCGAGGGGGAAATCGAGACCGATACCGACCTCGCCATCGTCGATCTGAAGTTTGCCGTCGAACTCGATCCGCAGCATCTCCGCGCCCGGCGGATGCTCCTGGCCCTCCTCTGCGAACAGGGGAAGTGGCAGCAAGCACTGGCGCTGGGTTCGGTCACCGAGGAACTCGATCCCGAGGATGTCTGGACGCACCTCAAGAACGCCAGCGTGCTGATGGCGATCGGGCGATATGACGAGGCCCGACAGCGCGTGCTCATCGTCAAGACCATGCCCAACCTCGAAGGGGTAGCTCCGGCCCAGGTCGAGAGGATGCTCGGGCGAATCGACGTCGAGTGCCCCTCCCCCGACCACAAAGCGGCCGTCAAGCACTTCGACACCGCGATCCGCTCGGCGATGCAGCTCCGACAGGCCCGATCGAAGTCGATCCGCGAAGCCGCCCGTGACGTCCTCCTCGATGCCAATCTCGGCATGGCGGTGGCGATCGCCAAGGGGGAGTGGCAGCGGAAGGGGGAGGTCGTCGCCAAGTGGCTTGCCGCCGCTTCGAAGATGGTCGACGACGTCAGCCCCGAAACGGCTGAACGACCTCTCCTCGAGATCCAGCTGTGCCGCGGGGCCCTTGCCGCCGCCGCAGGCTGCGAGGTCGTCGATCCGCTCCCGTGGGTGAAGCGGCTCCTCGTCACCCGTGACCGGATCAACAACGATCTCACCGATGCCTGGCAGCGCCGGCAGATCGACTGGGAGGTTGGGCTCGGGCTCGCCGACGCCCTCACCGCCAGTCAAAAGCGTGGCGTGGCAACCGACCTCATCGACAACGCCACGCTGACGGTGGCCTACCTGGAGCGCGGCGCCGAACATCGGGAGCTGACCGACACCGAACGGGCCTCGATCGGCGATCTCCTCTTCCGAATCGGCGTGCTCCACAGCCTCCAGAACGGCGACCATGCCACGGCGGTCACCTGGTTTGAGAAGGTGCGGAGCTATTGGGACCGCAACGCCTCGTTCGAGTCGCACGGCGAGGTGGGGCGGCTCGGCGAGTCGTACGTGAGCATGGCCGTGTCGTACTGGCAGGTCGATCGCCGCGACGACGCGCTCGATCTGTGTCGCCGCGGCATCGATTGCATGGTGACCGCGGTCGACAACCGCCTCCTCGACGAACCCGCCCTGGCCCTCGCTTACGGCAACCTCTCGATGATGTACGCCGAGCAGGGCGAAGACGAGCGGAGCAAGACCTACGCCGAGATGGCCAGCCGCGCCGAGGCCTCGGCCCAGCGGTAGTGAGCATCGGGTTCGACAGGCCCCATGGATGGAGCCGATGAACCGAGTGGGAGGGACGTGTCCAGGGAAGGACGCGTCCCTCCATCATTTCCGGATGGGGAGCTAGGCCGTCGACAGGCTAGGCTCCCCGGCGGCGTCACAGCAAGCTTTCGAGGAGGAGGCGCATCTTGCGGAGCTCCGCCACCTGATCGACATTCGGCAGTGGCGGCAGGTGGACGCTCAAGGCCCGCTTGTAGCCGACCCGCTCGAGCTGGTTGAAGAGCTTGCCATACTCCACGCTCCCTTGGCCGATCCGCACCTGGAAGGTGTCTGGCTTGGTGTCCCGAAGATGGACATGGCAGACGTACTTCAGGATCGACTCCCAACTGGCCATTTTCTTGTGGCCGAAGATGAAGTGGCTGGGGTCGAGCGTCACCCACAGCCCCGGGACATTCCGGCACAGCGAGGCGGTTGTCTCCGCGTCCTGCGTCATCCGTCCGGCCTCGGTCTTCACGCCGACGATGGCATCGAGGCCAGCGGCGATCGCGACGAGCTTCCGGAGCCGCTCGATCTCGCCGTTGAAGGGGGTGCCGAGCTCCGACGATTCGACGACCATCGTCACCACGCCGAGCGACTTGGCCAGCCGGCAGCACGACTCGAACTGGTCGTACATCGTCGGGCAATCGGCAGCCGCGAACGAGACGGCCACGGGGCGGAGCCGCTGCAGATCGCTGCACTCACGGATGGCGAGCTCGGGGCTGGCGGCGACCTGGGCAGGCTGAAGGTGGCCGCCGTGCTCGTGGACGTCGATCTCAACGGCGGTGTATTCGAGCTCCGCCAGCCGCTCCATGGCCTTGGCCACCGGCAGTTCCGGGAAACACTCCGTGCTCACGCTCACGATCACGTTGCGTCGCTCCTCAGGGGTTGCGGTCTCTGGCGGAGAGGCCGCCTTGAATCGTCAAGGGTAGCGGTCCCCGTCTCTGGATGGCAACATGATCCCCGGTTCTGACCGTTGACCGGCCTCCCCGCCGGTGCCGGAGCCCGGAAGCACGAAGAGGAGCCTGCCACGATGAATCCCCCGTCTCTCCCCGGCCCTTCCCCCCAGATGTCTCCGGCGCCTGTGATCCTCGGTGAGCCGCGGCGGGGGGGCAAACGCTGGTCGTGGATCCCCTGGGTAATCGCCGGGATGTCGGCGCTGGTGGCGATAGCGAGCTTCGGCGCCAATTCGCGGTATTTCCAGAAGTCGGGACAGGTCGAGGAACGCTGGCACTCGCTCTCCAAAGACGCCCCCAACCGAGTGGCGATCGTCGACGTCATCGGGGCGATCATGGGGGGATCGGGATTCGCCCGCCAGCAACTCGACCGGATCGCCGACGACGAGTCGGTCAAGGCGATCGTTCTCCGGGTCGACTCCCCGGGAGGCACCGTGTCCGGCAGCGACGAGATCCATCACCGCCTGGCGGCGATCGTGAAGAAGCGCGACCTGAAGGTTGTCGTCAGTATGGGGTCGATCGCGGCCAGCGGCGGCTATTACGTGGCCATGGCCAACGGTGGCGGCGAGGACGTGATCTTCGCTGAGCCGGCCACGCTCACCGGCTCAATCGGCGTCATCATCCCCCACTTCGACTTCTCCAAGGCGCTCAGGAAGATCGACATCGCCGACGATTCGATCACCAGCGGCCCGCTCAAGGAGATGCTCTCCCCGACGAAAGAGCGGGCACCCGAGCTCGCCGAACGCGAGCGGAAGGTTCTCCAATCGCTCGTCGACGACATGTTCGCGCGTTTCAAGGAGATTGTCCGGGAGGGGCGACCGAAGCTTGACGCAGCGGCCGTCGATGCCGTGGCAACTGGGCAGGTGTTCACGGCCAGGCAGGCCCAAGCCGCCGGGCTCGTCGATCGGATCGGCTTCCTCGAGGATGCCGTCGACCGGGCCGTCGAGCTGGCCGGACTGACGAAGGAGACCGCCCGGGTCGTCCGCTATGTCCGCCCCCGGGGCGTCCTCGACGAGCTCCTCGGGCTCGACCTCGCCGCCCGCTCCGCGGGGCAGCCGGCCGGGAGAACCGTGGCCGATGCCTTCCTCTCCAGGTCGGTGCTCGATGCCTTTGTCGAATGGACCACTCCCCGGGCGTGGTACCTGTGCAGTTGGTGGCCGGCACTGCTCAGCAGCGGCAGTTAGCCCTCGATGATCCCCCGCCCCAGGGCCCCGATCGCGGCATGATCAGCCGGCGTGAGGCGACGACCGGCGGCCCGTGCCAGCGCCATCCGGCACCACACGTCCGCAGTCACCAGCGCCTCGTCATCCCCCCGAACATCGGCGTGGTGGGCGACGGCGAGGACGCTCGCCGCATCCCGAACCGCCGCCGACAGGGCCCCCACCTCCAACTGCCGCTCCGCCAGGGCACGGCCGTGCCGGCGGATCGCCCGGTCGATCGCCACCGCCGAGGAGGCGAGCGACCTCCGTGCCGCGGCGGCATGGGCGCGCAGGTGGCTGTCGAGAATCCCCCTGTCGCCTCCGGCGGCGACGAGACGGCCGACGCGCCAGCCAAGCCAATCGACCGCGGCGCCGACACGGCTCCCCTGACGCAAGCGCGCGGAGAGCGGATGACGCCGGGCGAGCCCCTTGAAGAGCGCCAGCCCGAGCAGATCGCTCTCCCCCTCATAGACGCCGACGGCGAGGTGGTCATGGAAGGAATCGCCGAGCGGATGGCCGACGAGGAATGCCCGCCCCCCATGGATTCCGAGGGCATCGATCGCGCCGTCGCGGACGGCCTGACTGGCAACCACCTTGGCGGTGATCGCCTCGAGCTCTCCCCCGGAGCCGCCGGAGGCATCGATCGTCGCCGCCGCCCAGATCGCCAGTGCTTCACAGGCCATTCCCGCCGCGGCAATCCGCGCGAGCCTCCCCTGAACGAGTTGCCGCGATGCGATTGGCTGGCCCCAGGTCACGCGGCGGAGCGCATGGCGACGGGCATGGCCGAGGAGGAGGCGGAGCGTGCCGGCAGCCTGCGCGGCGAGCGTGCTGCGACCGCGGTTGAGACCATGCCAGACGATCGCCATCGCATCCCCTCCCGGGGCTTCGAGGAGGTCGCGCTGGTCAACCTCGAAGCCGCGGAACTCGAGGGCGTGGTTGGCGGTGTGCCGGAGCGGATGGAGGGCGTAGCGGAGAAGGCGGAACTCAGCCGTGTCGTGGTCGGGGAGACGGACGAGGACGACGGCCGGCTTGCCGTCGGCCACCGCGAGGAGCTTCACGAGCCGGCCATGGTCGGCATTGGTGATGAACATCTTCGTGCCGTCGACGACGAGCCTGCCGTCGCGCCGGGTCAGCGTCGTGCGCACCGCCCCGAGATCGCAGCCCACCTCGGGTTCAGTGGCACCGAACACCGACAGCGGCCGTCCCTCGGCCAACCCCGGCAGGTGACGGGCCTGCTGCTCGGGAGTCCCGAAGGCGATCAGTGCCGACACCGCCCCGATCGCGGAGTGGACCGAGAGCATCCCCGCGGCGGTCGGCACTGTGCCGGCGATCCTCGCCACGCTCCGCACCAGGTCGACAACCGTTGCCCCGCTCCCGCCGTGGGCCGCAGGCACGAGGATGCCCCACAGCCCCGCCTCCCCCACCGCCGTCTCGGCAGCAGCGGTGAACAATCCCTCCGGCCGCGGTGGCGCGTCGTCGAGCGGTGCCGGCGGTAGCCCCGTCGTCGGCACCGGGGCGTAGAGCAGGCCCGCGGCGCGCAGGTCGCCGAGCCGCCGCTCGGCCTCCCCGAGAACCGTAGCGATTCCGTCAGGGAGCGACTGGGCACCGAGCGCGGCAGCGGCGGCAAACCCGCCGTCATCCCCGCGCGGCCGGCCCCACAGCGCCGCGGTGATGCCGGCGGTCGACCGGCGTTCGGGGCGGTCGTCCCCATGGGGCACAACCGCCACGCCCGGCGGCGGGCTGGGCCCGGCTGCGGCATCGAGCGTGGCAGCGAAGTGAAGGGCGATCGTCGGACGCTTGAGTTTCATGGAATGGGTCATTTCCCCGCGGTCGATGTCGAAGGGGCGGTTGACGAGCACGAGGCGCCGGACCCGCCAGGCACGAGGGAGCGACTCCTGCCGGCGAGCGAGCCGGCGGGCGAGCCAGCGGAGGAGGCGCGGATGGCGGAGGGCCGCGCGTTGCGACAAGACCTTGAGGTCGAGGCTCCGGATGGCGGCCCGGAGGATGGCGGGCTCCGGTACGACCAGCGCCACCGGCACCGGCAACCGATCGCCACAGACACACACCTGGGCGACGACCGGGTCGGCGGCGAGGGCCCGCTCGACCTCGGCCGGCGGGAGCTTCGCGCCGGTGGAGAGAACGAGCGTGTCGACGACCCGTCCGGTGATCCGGATCCGGCCGTCGGCGGCGATCTCGGCGGTGTCGCCGGTGGCGATCCAATCGTCGTCGCGGCCTTCATCGGCGGCGGCCTCGGTCGGAACGTCGGGGGGGAGAAGCTGACCGAGGGCCCGCGACGGCGTGCGCACGAGGAGTTGGCCGGCGGCATCGAGACGGACGTCGATGCCAGCAAGCGCCCTGCCGACCCACCCCGGCCGACACCCTCGCGGGCTGTCGAGGGCGACCACCGGACCGGCCTCGGCGAGTCCGTAACCCTCGACGAGCGGAACACCCCGCGCGGCAAACAGTGCCTGCGTTCGTTCGCGGAGCGCCGCCCCGCCGGAGATGCAGACCCGCACCCGGCCACCGAGCGCGGCGGCGAGGTCGGGGATCGCCCCCGACCGGACGCCCCGTTCGAGCCGCTCGAAGAACGCCGGCACCCCGAGGATGACCGTCGGTGGCAGGAATCGGCAGGCCGCGAGGAGATGCCGCCGGTCGGGGACGACATTCAGACAGCCGCCGCGGACCAGCGCCGTGGAGAGATCCCCCGTGCAGGCCAGCGCGTGGCTCATCGGCAGCCACGCCAGGCGGACATCGTCCGGCTCGTCGAGGAAGATCGCCGCGGCTCCGAGGGCATTTGTGGCGAGCGAGCGCTGCGAATGAACGTAGCCCCTGGGCCTTCCGGTCGTCCCGGAGGAGAGGAAGATCCGCGCCGGCGCGTCGGGATCGATGGCCGCCGCGCGCCGCGTTACCTCGCGTCGCAATTCCGCCGGATCGGCGGCGCGGTGCTGCCAGGCCGCCGAACGCAGCCCCGCTCCGGGGAGCGCCGAGCGCAGCCCCCGTCGCGGCGCGGGGAAACGCAGATCGATGGCGCGACGCGGATCGGGCAGGGCATCGAGAAGCCGTCCATGGTCGGCCGGCGGATGCGCCCCCGCGTCCCCACTGATCACGATTTTGTCAGGGACGAGCCAGCCGATCTGGTGGAGGAGCTCGCCGCGCGGAGCATCGACGTGGAGCGGCGCGTGGACGAATCCGGCGAGGAGGCAAGCGAGATCGACGACGACCCAATCGACCGAATGCGTGCCGACATGCACGACCCGGTCGCCAGGGCGGAAACCGGCCGCCTCGAGGGCCGCGGCGAGATCGACGGAGGCTGCGGCCACCTCGAGCCAGGTCCAGGTCGTCGCCGCGTCATCCACCCCCGCGCGCGTCACCAGGGCCGGCCGAGCGGCGGCATCGTCGATCCGGGCAACGAGGAGGTCGAGGAGCGTCACAACGCGGGCCTGGCCCGGCCCAGCGACGACACCAGGGGCCGGCTCCATGCGGGTCGTCACGTCCCGATCCCCTCCACGACCAGCGCGATGCCCTGGCCGAGTCCGATGCACATTGTCGCCAGGCCGAGCCGGTCGCCACGGGCGTGCATGGCGTGGACGAGCGTGGTGACGATGCGGACACCACTGGCGCCGAGCGGATGGCCGATGGCGAGGGCCCCGCCACGGACATTGACGCGTGCGGGGTCGAGGCCGAGCTCGTCGACGCACCAGATCGTCTGGGCGGCGAAGGCCTCGTTGAGCTCGACCAGATCGATCGCCCCGAGGTCGATCGACAGCCGCCGGAGGAGCTTCTGGGTCGCGGCCACCGGGCCGGTCCCCATCAGCGCCGGCGGCACTCCCACCACGGCTCCGGCCACGACCCGGGCCAGGGGCACGATGCCCTGCCTGCGGGCCTCCGCCAACGACATCATCACCAGCGCCGCGGCGCCGTCGGAGAGCGGCGCGCTCGTCGCGGCCGTCACCGTGCCGAGCTTGGGGAGGAACGCCGGCTCGAGCCGGGCCATCGCCTCGCGGCTGGTGTCGCGCCGCACCGACTGATCGATCCGCGCCTCGACGAGCGCTCCGGCCTCGTCGTGGCCGAGCACCGGCGCGATCTCGGCGGCCAATCCGCCGGAGTCGATCGCCGTGACCGCCCGGGCGTGGCTCTCGAGGGCCCAATCCTCCTGCCGACGCCGGTCGATGCCCCGCGTGGCAGCAAGGTGCTCGGCGGTCAGCCCCATCGAGAGCATGCCCCGGCTGGAGCGGGCCACGACGCGGGGATGGAAGTCGACCCCCTCGTCCATCGGCTGGTGGTGCATGTGCTCGACGCCCGCCACCACCTGGACATCCTCGGCCCCGGCGATGATCGAGCGGCTTGCCTGGAGGATCGCCTCGAGGCCCGATCCACACAACCGGTTGATCGTCACGCCGGCCGTGGAAAGTGGCAGCCCGGCCATCAGCGCCACCGCCCTGGCGACATTGCCGCCGAGCTCGCCGCGTTGCTGGGTCGCCCCGAGGAGGAGATCCTCGATCGTCGCGGGATCGACTCCGCTCCGCTCGACGGCGGCAGCCACGGCAGCGGTCGCCAGTTCGTCGCCACGGACATGACGGAACAGGCCGCGCTGAGCGTGCGACCGGCCGATTGCCGTGCGGCAACAGGCGACGATCACCGGCGTCTGCTCGGGCTCACGGGGAAGGAGCGGGGCTGGCATGGGCTCGGCGGAGTGGGGAAGCGGGAGGACGAGGAAGTCAGGCGGTGAACAGGCCGCCGTCACGCGCGAGGGATTCCAGGCGCGGGGTCGGACGCATGCGGACACCGAGACCGGAGAGCGCCGCGAGTCGGCGGACGATCTCGGCTGCCCCGAGGGTATCGGCCCAGGCAAGCAGCCCACCACGGAACGGCGGGAACCCGAGGGCGTGGATGACGGCGAGATCGACGTCGCACCCGTCGCGGACGATCCCCTCGTCGAGGACCCTCGTCGCCTCGAGCACCATCGGAAGGATGAGCCGGTCGATGATCGTCCGTTCGTCGCCGGCACACGGCGGCAGCGCGTAGGCCGCGACGAGCGCTGGCACACCGTCGTCGGGGCGCTCGATCCGCGCCCGCGGGCCGATCCCCGCATAGCGGTAGAAGCCCGCGCCGCTCTTCCGCCCCAGACGCCCCGACTTGACCATCGCCGGGATCACCGGCGAGGGCTCGATCCGGTCGCCGTAGGCGTCGTTGAGGACAAGGCCCGCATAGAACGCCGTGTCGAGGCCGATCATGTCGTAGAGTTCGAGCGGTCCCATCGGCATGCCGAAGGCCCGCGCCGCGCGATCGATCTTCCGCGGATCGATCCCCGCCCGGAGCATCTCCACCGACTCATGGAGATAGGGCATGAGCATCCGGTTGACGAGGAACCCCGGACTGTCACGGACGACGATCGGGCATTTCCCCAGCCGCTTGGCATGGGCGACCGCACGGGCCACGGTGGCATCGGAGGTGGCCGGTCCGCGCACCACCTCGACGAGCATCATCCGCCGGACGGGATTGAAGAAGTGGAGGCCGCAGAACCTCGAGGGATCGCGGAGCGTTTCGGCGAGCTTCGCGATCGGGTTGGTGGAGGTGTTGGTGGCGATGATGGCATCGGGCCCGACGACCGCCTCGATCTCTGCCAGCACCTTTCGTTTGACATCCGTCCGCTCGAGGACACTCTCGATGACGAGATCGGCATCGGCCAAGGCCCCCGTGTGCGTGACGGTCCGCAGCTGGCCGGCGAGCCGGACAGCGCGGGCCTGATCGGTGGCCCGCCGAACGCGGTCCCAGGCCGCTTCCTGGAGGATCTCGGGAACGCTCCGGGCGAGCGCCTCTGACTGGACGTCGGCCAACGTCACGGCACAGCCGACCCGGAGGTGGGCAGCGGCGATCCCGGCCCCCATGATCCCGGCGCCGACAACCGCCGGCCGCTCGAAGCCCGGTTCGTCGCTCGCCCCGGCCGCGGTGCCGGCAGCACCCCGGTCGGGTGAAACTCCGCGGTCGCGCCGGTTCCTCTCGCCGAGTCGGAACACCCGCACCAGCTGCCTGGCGACCGGCGAGCGAGCGAGTGCGGCAAACGCCTTCCCTTCGGTCGTTCCTGCGTCGGCTTCCGACTCGTCCGACGTCGCCAGGACTGCCTCGAGGATCGCCAGCGGCGCCGGATAATGGCCTCCGGTCCTCCCCTGAATCACCGCGCCGGTCGTCGCCTCGAGAAACGCGCGCTCCGCTGCGTCCAGCACAACCGGTCGGGAGAGGCGACGGCGACGGGCCAGATGCTCCCCGGTCTTGGCCGAGCGTTCCGCGAGAAGTCTGGCCGCGGCGTCGGCCTGCCCGGCCGGCACACAGGCATCGACGAGGCCGCAGTGGGCGGCGGCAGTACCACTCATCGTTTCGCCCGCGGCCATCATTTCCACGGCGGGCCCGGGGCCGATGAGCCGGGGGAGCCGCACCGTCCCGCCCCAACCGGGCAGGAGGCCGAGCTTTACTTCCGGGAATCCGAGGGCCGTCACCTCCGCAGAGGTCGCCACTCGGTAATCGCACGCCAGGGCGAGCTCCAGCCCTCCTCCCAGGCAGACACCGTCGATGACGGCGACCGTCGGCCAGGGATTGGACGAGAGGCGGTCGTAAAGTTGGCGACCGGCGGCACAGGCCTGCTCGACCACGGCGGCATCGGCCCCGAGGATCGTCTCCAGCCGATCGAGGTCGACGCCGGCAAAGAACGACCCCGGGCGGCCTGAACAGAGAAGCACGGCCGTCGGCGGAGGCCCGGCTTCGAGGCTGTCGAGCGACTGCCGGAGGTCAGCGAGGAACAGGGCGTCGATGACGTTCTGGCTCCGGCTCCCGGCGATGAATTGGAGCGTGACAATGCCGCCGCCATCGCGAGTGGACGCGATCGAGCCCCCTCCGGCAGCGTTTGCCCGGAAGCCTGGAGTCTCGGAAGGGCGCGGTTGACGGGGGCTAGCGGCCATAGCGTCACCCCGGAACGGGGTCCGATTCGGTGGCGGTGGGTATCCCTTCGGCTTGCCCACCGGCCGAAAACAGCTAGTGTATCGGGATGTGATCGGATTCGGTGAGAAATCCTCCGGGGTCGTCGAGCATGAGCATTCCGGGTCAATTCCCTGAAAACGTCTCCCTTTCGGCCGGGTCGGTGGCGGAAGAGCGCCGCAGCGGTGCCTCCGGCCCCAACGGCCGCGGGCTCCCCGTCGGACTTCTCTGCCTGGCCTGGGGCGTGCTCGTCGGCATCGGCATCCTCGGTCGGCTCTGGCAGCCGGTCTACGGAGTTTCCCCTTTCATCGGGATCGGCCTCTGTGCCGGGGCCCTGTTTGCGAATCGGTTTGTGGCTGCCTCGGTTCCCGTGATCGCCCTCGCCGCCAGCAACCTGGCGCTGCCCGGGGGAGGAATCTATGGAAGTTGGACGATGGCCGCGATCATCTACGCCGCCTTTACCTGGCCGGTGCTGATGGGGAGCGTGGTCCGGAGGAGCCATGTCTGGGGAGCCCTCGGCGGGGCCTTGGCCGGATCGCTCGTCTTTTATCTCTCCACCAACCTCGCCCATTGGTGGCTCACCACCGACTATCCCCACACCGCCAGTGGTCTTGTCGAGTGTTATGTGGCTGCCCTTCCCTTCTACCGCTGGACCCCGGTCGGGGACCTCGTCTGGTCGCTCGGCCTGACGTCCGGGTTGGCGTTTGTCCCGGCCGTGGCTCGGCGGTTCCGCGGCGTGGAAGTCGCGTGAATGGCCCAGCCGGGGCGTCTGGAGTCGCCAGTCAGGCCGAATATCACCGGGGTTCTTGACTGGCGGTGAAACGGTCGCAGAATGGCGGCTAGGAGTCAGGTGGGGTTCGCAGATGGCTGGGTGCTGTGAAACCGACTTTTTCGATTGATCGCACCGCTGCGGGAATGGCGGAATTGGCAGACGCGCCAGGTTGAGGGCCTGGTGGTAGTAATACCGTGCAGGTTCAAGTCCTGTTTCCCGCATTGAAATAAAGCCCCCTGACTCCGTCCCGTGTCCGCTCTTTGCGGGCGTCTGTCTTTCCGGGGCCGGCATTGTTTCGTCGGCCTCTTCCCTTCCGACGAGTGCCGACGATGACCGCCGATTCTTCCCCGACTCCGGATTCGTCCTCCCCCGACCAGTTGGCCTCCGCACCGGCCCCGGTGCCGCCACCGGAACAGGTGCCAGAAGCCGCATCCGTCGGCGAGGGGGATGGAGATGGAGGGGGAGAGCGTCGGCGGATTCCGATCGGCACGCAACGGCCTGGGGTCCGGCCCCCCAAACTGCCCCCGCGGCATCAATTCGTGGCTTCGGCCACCGCTTCGGTGCTCGGCGACACGCCGCTGCCCCCGGTTCGGCCGGCAGCCACGCCGGCTGCCACGCCGGCAGCCACGCCGGCTGCGACCGAAGCGGTAACGAGCGCCGCCGCGGCGCCGGTTGCCCCCAGCGCAGCCCCCGTCCCATCGGTCATCGGGCCGGTGGTCAGCGCAGCTGATATTGAGGCCCGGGCTGCCGCGGCCGGTGGCGATGCTCCACGCGATGGACGCGGTGGCCCGCGGCGGGGTGGCGACCAAGGGGGTGACCGTCCGCGGCGCGAGCGGCGCGGCGACCGGGCCCCGGCGTCAGCCTTTGCGGATGTCCTCCCGCCGTCAAAGCGCGTCGCCGTTCCGAATCTTCGTGCCGGCCTCGAGGATGATCTCGAGGAGGATTTCTTGGCCGCCATCGAGGGGATCGAGGTCGACTCGATCCTCGCCACGGCCGCATCGGCGAAGGCGTCTGCCACGCTCGATCCCGGCTCCCGCGTCTCCGGCACCGTTGTGGCGGTCAGCCCCGACACCGCCTTCATCGATCTCGGCGGTCGGCGCCAGGGGGCACTCAAGCTCATCGGCCTCGACGGCAACCCCGAGATCGGCCAAGTGCTCGAACTCTCGGTCGGCGGCTTCAACGAAGAGGATGGCCTCTATACCGTGGCCCCCGCCAACCGGGCGATCGCCGTCGAAGACTGGTCACAAATCGAAGCGGGAATGATCGTCGCCGCGAAGGTCGTCGCCGCGAACAAGGGGGGCGTCGAGTGCGACGTCGCCGGGCTCCGTGGCTTCATGCCGGCGAGCTTGGTGAGCAACTGGCGGATGGAAAACCTCGAGGAGCTCGTCGGGCAGACCGTCGAGGCCCTCGTGACCGAGATCGTGCCGGCCGCGCGGCGGCTTGTCCTCTCGCGCCGGGCGGTGCTCGAGCGCCAGTCAGCCGACGCCCGCACGAAGATGCTCGAGACGCTCGAGATCGGTGATCTGCTCGATGGGATTGTCCGCTCGGTGCGCGACTTCGGCGCCTTCGTCGACGTTGGCAACGGCGTCGACGGCCTCGTCCATGTCAGCCAGATGTCGTGGGATCGGGTGAAAACACCGACCGAAGTCCTCGAGGTCGGGCAGAAGGTGCGCGTCGCGGTGAAGAACGTCGACCGACAGACCGGAAAGATCGGTCTCTCGATCCGCGACACGGTGGAGAGCCCCTGGAAGAACGCCGCCGAGAAGTACCATGTCGGCGCCGCGGTCCGGGGGACGGTGAGCCGCATCGCCCAGTTCGGTGCTTTCGTGCGGCTCGAGCCGGGCGTGGAAGGGCTCGTTCATGTCTCGGAGCTCGCCCATCGGCATGTCCAGAGCGTATCGAGCGTCGTCCGCGAAGGGGAGGCGGTGGAGTGCAAGGTCCTCTCCTGCGATCCCGACGAGCAGCGGATGTCGCTTTCGATCAAGGCCCTCGCCACGCTGCCGGCCGCGAAGGGTGGACCGGCTGCCCAGCCCGGGGAACCGGAGGTCGAGGAGGCTCCGCTGCCGCCGCTGAAGAAGTCGAACGCTCCGCTCAAGGGGGGCACCGGCCGCCGGGGGGACGGGGCGAAGTTCGGCCTCCAGTGGTAAGCCCGGCAGCCCATTCAGCGAGCCGCTAGCCTCGGCCTGGCAGCCCCGTCAAGCGCTGCACCCTCAGGCGAAAATCCCCTCGATCGGTCGTCCTCCGGCCGTGAGCGTGGTGGGCCGGCCGTCGGGCATGGTGAGGACCGTGTCGGGGTCGATGCCGAGCGCCTTGTAGATCGTCGCCGCGAGATCTTCGGGCGACGTCGGGTGTTCGGTGGGGTACTCGCCGTTTTTGTCCGAAGCGCCCCAGGTGATGCCGCCGCGAACACCGGCCCCGGCGATCACCGCCGGGAAGAGCGTGCTCCAGTGATTGCGCCCCCAGTCCTTTGTCGGCTTCGCCGTCCGCCCCATCTCCCCCAGGGCCACGACGAGCGTCTCGGCGAGGAGACCGCTCGATTCGAGATCGAGGAGCAATCCCGACAGCGCGGAATCGAACGTGGGGAGGAGCGACCGGCGAACGTCATTGGAATGGACGTGCGAATCCCAGCTGTAGCCGTCGCAGCAGTCGTAATGGACCGTCACAAACCGGGTGCCCGCCTCAACCAACCGCCGCGCCATCAGGCAAGCCTGACCGAAGAGATGACGGCCGTAGCTGTCACGCAGCGCTGCCGGTTCCCGCTCCAGATCGAGGGCCTCGCGCGTCCGTGGGCTCGTGACGAGGCCGAGGGCCCGCTCGCGGATCCGATCGATTTCGAGCGATCGCTGGCCATCGATGATCCGCCGCTGGGCGTCGAACGATTCGAGGAGCGTGGCCCGGCGACGGATCCGGACGATGTCGTCGGCGGAGACCGGATCGAGCCCCTCGATGCGGCAGCGGAGCTCGCTGTCGGTGCAATCACGCCAGTAGGGGTTGTCGGCGGAATCCCTCCGGTCGATCCGCGTGGTGAGCGGATTGACCGCCGATCCCAGCCAGCCGCCGTATTCCCCCGGGCGGACATACTGGCCGTTCTCTTGGAGCCGGCCGAGCCGGTTGGGAACGACGGCATACGCGGGCAGATCGCGGGGGGCGCCCCGGGCACGCTGGTGCTCAAGGTGCTCCACCACCGAGCCGATCGACGGCCAGTCCTGCGGCGTGGCGCTGAAACCGCCGCCGACGGGGATCTGCCAGCGTTTGCCCGTCTGGATGTAGTGAGCGCCGCCGCTGTGGTCGTTGAAATCATGCGTCATCGAGCGAATGACACAGTAGCGGTCGGAGACCTCCGCCAGCTTCGGGAGGTGCTCGCAGATCCGCAAGCCCGGCGTCCGGCAGCCGATCGGGCTCATTGGACCGCGGATGTCGGCCGGCGCGTCCGGCTTCATGTCGAAGGTTTCGTACTGGCTCGGGCCGCCGAAGAGAAAGAGGAAGATCACCGACTTGGCCCGTGGCTTCGGGCCCGTGGCCATCGCCTCGGCGGCGAGGACTTTCTCGAGCGACGTTCCCAGCAGCCCTGCTCCCCCGACCTGCAACATGGCGCGACGACCGAGCCGCCGCGACATCACACCCGGCCGACCGAGGATCTCGAGCATGGGAGGCTCCGTCAGGGGGGGCGGCACGGGCCCGCCGGCGTACGGAATCAGGACGGCTCCAAGGCAGGGGCAGGGGGGTGAGCCGCCCGGGGCTCAGTGCGGAGTCTGGGGGATCTTCTCACCGCCGGCGATCGTGCAGGTCGCAGCCCAGATCGTGGGGTCGACGTCGGAAGCGACAAACCGCACGCCCCCGTCCCCATAGGCGACATTGCTGCCAGTGGGATGCTGGGAAAACATCTGGTCACAGTCCCCCTTGGGATCATTCGGGGTGTGGATCGGGCTGTCGGGGGTGGGCCCGGAGTGGGAGAGGACGAGTGTGGCCGCAGGACCGGCCGACGTCGTGCTCATGGCCGGATCGACTTGGCTCGACCCCCCCGCCACGACGCCGGCCCAGGCCTTTTGCGACAGCGCCTGGGAGTGCTCGCCGATGAACACCGTTTGCGACAGCCCGTCCATCACGTCGCCTGGGCGGGTCGTCGAGTTGCGGTAGAGAGGGCCGTTGGCGAGGCCATTCCATTCGTCCTTGACGGGCTTTGAGTTCCAGGGATCGGCCTGACCGGCATTGGCGACGTAATCGCTGCGGCCGAGTTTCACCCCCGAGGCCAGAGGGGAGCCATCGGCCCCGGCCACGACAAACGGCGTCCGCGGCCCGGTCGAGGAGGCACACAGAAAGGTGGAGATCGGGCGGCTGACGATTTCGGAATTCGACGGGCCGGCGATACCGTCGATCGCGTTGTAGGCGTTGGTCAGCGCCGACTCCTCCATGAACGCCGCGATCGCAAACCCCCAGCCGGTGCCAGGAGGGGCGTCGTGGGTCGTCGGATCACGCTGCGGCGACGAGGTCGACGCCAGATACCCGGCAGGAAACCGCCCCTTGGCCGTCATGTAGCTGTGGAGGCCGGTGGCGATCTGCTTGAGGGAGTTGGCGCAGCGGGTGCGCCGGCCGGCCTCGCGGGCAGCCTGAACCGCCGGCAGGAGGAGTCCGATGAGCCCACCGATGATCGCGATCACGACGAGCAGTTCGACGAGCGTGAACCCGAGCCGACCGGGAAAAACCCGGCTTTTGGCCCCACTTTGCGACAGCCACATCCGACGACTTGCCAGCATGGCGGTGCCTCCCTTGGATTCAGATCAGTTCCCCAAGGCGAATTGTTCGTGATTCGTGAGCAAAGTCAAGGTTGGACCGAGCGGAAATCCACGGCCGCGCCCCGGGCTCATGCGAGGATCTCCTTGACGACGTTTCCCTCCACATCGGTGAGCCGGTAATCGCGCCCCTGAAAGCGGTAGGTGAGTCGCTTATGGTCGTATCCGAGGCAGTGGAGGAGCGTGGCATTCAGGTCGTGGACATGGACCGGATCGCGGAGGATGTTGTAGCCGTAGTCGTCGGTCTCGCCGTGAACGACTCCGGGCCGGATTCCCCCGCCGGCCATCCAAACCGAATAACAGCGGCCGTGGTGGTCGCGGCCGTAATCGTCCTGCAGCCCCCCTTGGCCATAGACAGTCCTCCCAAACTCCCCTCCCCAGACGACGAGCGTGTCGTCGAGCATGCCCCGGGCCTGGAGGTCGGCAAGGAGCGCTGCCTGCGGTTGGTCGATGTCCCGGGCCTGCTTGGGGATGTTCGTTGGCAGAGAGCCATGCTGGTCCCAGCCGCGGTGATAGAGTTGCACACAGCGAACCCCCCGTTCGAGCAGCCGGCGGGCGAGGAGACAGTTGGCCGCAAACGTCCCCGGCCGCCGGGCCGCCTCGCCGTAGTCGTCGAACGTCTTCGCCGACTCACCGGAGAGATCGGTCAGTTCAGGGACGGAGGCCTGCATCCCGAACGCCATCTCATACTGGGCAATCCGCGTGGCGATCTCCGGATCGCCGGTCTCCAGCCGCTGCCGGTCGTTGAGGGCTGCCAAGCCATCGAGCATCGTCCGTCGCAGCCCACGATCGATCCCCGGAGGATCGGAGAGGAAGAGGACCGGGTCGCCGGCGCTGCGGAGCTTCACCCCCTGGTGGCTCGACGGCAGGAAACCGGCCCCCCAGAGGCGTTCGAGGAGGCCTTGGTTGGCATCCTTGCCACTCCCGTGCGAGATGAGGACGACGAACGCGGGAAGATTCTCCGCCTCGCTCCCCAGGCCGTACGACAGCCACGCCCCTAGCGAGGGCCGTCCGGGCTGCTGCGAGCCGGTCTGGACGAAGGTGATCGCCGGGTCGTGATTGATTGCCTCAGTGTGCATCGAACGGACGAGACAGATCCGGTCGATCTGCTTGGCGGTGTGGGGTAGCAGTTCGCTGATCCAAGTCCCGTTGCTGCCAGCCTGGACAAAACCGAACTTCGGGGCGATGACCGGAAAACTCGTCTGCCCGCTCGTCATGCCAGTGAGACGCTGCCCCTGCCGGATCGAGTCAGGGAGCTCTTGACCGTGAAACTCCCGCAGCCGGGGCTTGTGGTCGAGGAGTTCGAGTTGGGATGGCCCGCCCGACTGGAACAGATAAACCACCCGTTTCGCCCGCGGCGCGGCATGCGGCGCGATGGCCCCGACAGCTCGCCCCGGCGGCGCCGTCGCGACGCCATCGCGGGCAAACAGCCCTGCCAGCGCCGCGCTGCCGACGACCGAGGCGCTGCCGTGGAGGAAGGCGCGACGGTGGATGGCGGCGAATAGCGCTGGGATTGCAGGCATGGCGAGCATTCCGATCCGGGGGGTTTCGCAGGGCGAACGGGAAGTCGATCGACAAAAACGGCGACGTCAGGGCTTGGAGATCGTCTCGTCGAGATTAAGGATCAGGCTGGCGATGGTCGTCCAGGCAGCGAGCGACGGCCGGTCGACGCCGTCCGGCACCGGCCCTCCGGCCACGATGAGGAATTGCTCGGCGGCCGCTGGGTCACCTTGAAATCGTTGCCGCGCCGCCTCGAGGACGGTGCCGACGACGGTTGTCTCGTCTGGGGTCGGCGCCCGCCCCACGGCCCGCAGCCAGGCCCAGTTGAGGCGGGCGGCGTCGTCACCGGGCTCTGCCAGCAACCGGGTGGCCAGCCCTCTGGCGGCCTCGAGGTAGGTCGGGTCGTTCATCAGCACCAGCGCTTGCAGGGGGGTGTTGGTCCGACCACGACGGGCCACGCATGTCTCCCGGTCCGGGGCATCGAAGGTCGTCATCCCCGGCGGGGGGCAGGTCCGCTTCCAAAAGGTGTACATGCTGCGGCGGTGCGCCCCTTCGCCACGGTCGGGGACGTAGCTATCGCGGCGCTCGACCGACACATCCTCCCACAGCCCGGGGGGCTGCCATGGCTTGACGCTCGGACCTCCGACCTTCTCGACGAGCAGTCCGCCGATCGCCAAGGCATTGTCGCGCACCGTCTCCGCCGGGAGCCTCCCACGCGGCCCCCGTGCCAGGAGCCGGTTCGCCGGGTCGCGCTCGGCGAGGAGCGGCGTGACTCGCGACGACTGCCGGTAGGTCGCCGAGAGGACGATCTCCCGGAGGAGGCTCCGCACGTCCCAGCCGCGGCGGACGAATTCGGTCGCCAACCAATCGAGGAGTTGCGGATGACTCGGCGCGGCCCCCTGGATGCCGAAATCCTCGACCGTCTCGACGATCCCGGTCCCGAAGAGCATCCCCCACCAGCGATTCACCGCGACACGCGCGGTGAGCGGATGATCGGGATGGGTCAGCCAACGGGCCAGCGCCATCCGATCGCCCCCTTCCACGGGCACTCCCGCGGTCCCCGGACCGAACCGCGGCACGCCTGGCGCGACGACATCGCCCGGCTGGTCGTAGCGACCACGGACGAGCACTCGCGTCTCGCGGCGCGGACTCATCTCGGCCATCACCATCGTCACCGGGATCTGCTTGGCAAGCTCCGCAAGCCGCGCCGGAATCGCGTTGGACTCCTCGCGCCACGCGCGCGATGACGCGTCGACAGAATCGAGGAAGTGGGCCCGGAGACGTGCCGCCTGCTCCAGGCTGCGTTGCTCGCGTGGCCCGCCGACGAGGGCCGCGAGTCCGGCCGGAGTCTCCCCGGAGGCAAGCAAGGTCACTTCGTTGTCTGGCAGAACACACGCATAGAGCCGGACGTCGTCGATCCGTCCGCGGAAAGCAGCACTGGCGCTGCGGCGGCCGATGTGGAACGGCCGCGTCGTGAGGATCGTACCGTCGACGACGTTGTCGGTCGTGGCGGTGACCGGCCGGGCAACGCCATCGACAAACACCCGCATTCCCGTCGACCGGCGCGAGCCGTCGTAGGTGACGGCGAGGTGGTGCCAGTGATCGAGCGAGATCGGTTCGTTCGTGATCACCTTGAAGGCCCGATCGGGCCACTGGTGAACGAGATGAACGGCGACCTTGCCCTGTTCGAGGATCAGGTCGTAGCCCCGGAACGCATCGGCTTCATCGATTTTAGAAAGGACCGTGCTCGCTTCCGCGCTCGTCGGATGAACCCACACCGAGAAGGAAAACGGACGGTCGGCCTCGAACGCCCCGGTTTCGCCAGCGGCGATGTGGGTCTGGCCGTCGAACAGGAGCGCCCCGCCGAGCCGCCCTTCGGCATGCTCGAATTTGCCGATCACCTCGCCGGGAATGCCTGCTGGCAGGGCACTGGCGATCATCGGCCCGGCCTCGTCATCGAGCGGAAACCAGGCCATCAATCCCGGCGGCTCGGCCGCTGCGAGACGCTCCGGCGTCAGCGTGACCTCCCAAGCCTCTTGATCGGCCGCGCAGTCCGTCGCGCGCTTGGCCAACCGTTCCGCGAGCTCAACGCGACGCCCCTCGAGCTGCTCCCGCTCGGCGATCTGCTCCGGCGAGGGAACCTCGAGGAGCGGTTCGGCCATCCGCCCCTGGCTGTAGCCCACGACCTTGTCGGGGACATTGTCGAAGAATGCCGCAAACCGGTAGTAGTCGTTTTGGGTGAAGGGATCGTACTTGTGGTCATGGCAGCGGGCGCACTGGAGCGAGAGGCCGAGGAAGGCGGTCGCGGTCGTGTGGACCCGGTCAGCGACATACTCCACCCGGTACTCCTCGTCGATGATCCCCCCTTCGGTCGTGAGCACGTGGTTGCGGCTGAAGCCTGTGGCAACTTTCTGGGACACCGTGGCGTCGGGGAGCAGGTCCCCCGCCATCTGTTCGGTCACAAACCGATCGAAGGGGATGTTCTCCGCGAACGCCCGGATCACCCAATCCCGCCAGGGCCAGAGCGTCCGCGTCTCGTCGTTGTTGTAGCCGTTGGTGTCGGCGTACCGGGCGACATCGAGCCACTGCATCGCCATCCGCTCGGCATACCGCGGCGACGCCAGAAGCCGATCGACCACGGCCTCGTAGGACGTGGGGCTTGAGTCGGCGAGAAACGCCCCGATCTCCTCTGGCGTCGGGGGAAGCCCGGTGAGGTCGAGCGTCACCCGTCGCAGCCAAGTCGCCCGGTCGACTTCGGGCGCGGGCTCGAGCCCCTCCGCTTCGAGCCGGGCGAGCACAAACCGATCGAGATCGCTCCGCGGCCAATCGCCCCGCTTCACCGGAGTGACCGGAGGGCGTTGAGCGGGAAGAAAGGCCCAGTGGGTCGCGAAAGGGGCACCGGCATCGATCCACCGGATGAGGAGGGCCCGCTGTTGGCCGGTGAGGGGCTTGCCGAACGATTCCGGTGGCATCTGCGCCTCGTCCGTCGCATGGATGCGGGCCACCATCGCGCTGGCCGCCGCATCACCGGCCACGATCGCCGCCGCGCTGCCGTCGCGGGCTACGATCGCTTCGCTCCGGAGGTCGAGCCTCAAGCCCGCCTCGCGGGAATGCTCGTCCGGCCCGTGGCAACTCCAGCAATGGTTGGCGAGGATCGGTTGGACCGCCCGCGCCAACTCCAGAGCGGTCTCGTCGGCCACCGCCGTGACGGCCAGACCGGCGCAGAACCCAGCGAAGATCACGGCGGAGAGCCCATGTGCCGGGACCTTCGCCCCGAGCGAGTGCCGTTGCATCTTCCCGTCTCCCAAAAGGCCATTCTGCCAAGTCGGCTCCCTCCCGGCCGGCCGGCCGGGAGTAGCCCCCAGTATCCCCACCGGTCGCCACTGCCCCAAGTCAGCTGCCAAACTGGCCCCCACACGCCGCCGGGAGCCGCGCGGACCGACGAGCCACGTCATCCGGTCGGGCCACGCTGCAGTCGCGATTTCCCACCGCGGAGAGAGCTGACGACTTTTTAAGGAGAACAGGAGAATCCACCGCTCATCGTCTTTCATTCCGGCAAGAGATCACCGCCGACGGAGGGCTTTCACCAACAATGCTCTCTCGCGGACAACGCTCCCCCGCCGAGGCAGGGGAGATGGCGGCCTCCGCTTCAGCCCATCGAGTCTAGACAGGCAAACGTCTCATGCGGATCTTGATGCGATGGTTCCGGCGGTTGCGCTCGTGCCAGACCGTGTGGCCGCTTCGTCGTTTCGCCATGCCGTGGAGATGGCAACGCTCGCGACGCTCCCGGCGGCCTCCGCTCCAGGCGCCGCGGAGCAGCCTGGGGAGAGAGTCGCTCGAGCCGCGGCTCGCCCTCGCGTTCTCGACCTTCGAGACGGTGGCGTCTGCGTTGGCCCGCAACTCGGGCCCGGCGATTCCCGCCGAGGTGACGATCGTCGACTCGAAGGAACTATCCCCCACCGACCTGAAGCGAGTGATCGGCGACGATCCGTCCCTCCTGCTGGGGCGGACCCCCGGCATCGACTCGATCCTCCACCGTGTCTTCGCATCTTCCGGAACTGACGGGGCCGCGTTCGACCTGCAG
>Ga0209829_10000731_pt1 | contig 28740 bp, 24 predicted proteins | sample C_140205_EF_Meta_FD_187311 | JGI IMG/M metagenome (GOLD analysis project Ga0209829, IMG submission 187311) | Freshwater microbial communities from Lake Croche, Canada to study carbon cycling - C_140205_EF_MetaG (SPAdes) (version 2) | ecosystem: Environmental > Aquatic > Freshwater > Lake... | reverse complement strand
CAAACACAGTACCGCTGCCTAATTTTTTGGGATCGATCAAGATGGTGAGCATGTTGTTAAGAACCGCACGTCGACCATCGTATTCTTTGTGCCATGTGCCGCCACCACTTAATGCGCCACCTAAGAGTTCGCAAACCAATGCAAGACCAAAGCCCTTGTATTCACCAAAGGGCATGAGAGCGCCTGCGCGTCCATTGGGTTGCGGCACAACCACCACGCCAGGGTCGGTGGTGGGGATTCCATCACCATCAATCAAAATACCTGGGCTCACGCGTTCACCTTTGTTGTAGGCCACGCGCATTTTGCCTTGTGCGACGCGACTCGTTGCAAAGTCGAGAACAAAAGGTTCGCGCTTTTGGTCATCCACACCAATCGGAATACCGATGCAACAAGGGTTGGTGCCAAAGCGGCCATCGGCGCCACCAAACGGTGCAACACTGGGCCTTGATAACACATTAACAAAATGAATTGAGATCCAACCGCGTGCAACGGCCATTTCTGCAAAGTGACCGATGCGACCCAAGTGATGCGATCGCGCCAATGTAAAAATACAAGCGCCGTGTTTTTCAACGCGCTCAAACGCAATGTTCATGGCTTGCACACCAACGATTTGACCAAAACCTGTGTCGGCATCTAAACCCAACAACATGCCGTTATCGACTTTGATGAGTGTTGATGCATCAGGTTTTAAATTGCCTTCTAAAACGGCGTCGACATAGCGAGGCGCCATGCCCACGCCGTGTGAATCATGACCGCTTAAGTTAGCCAACACCAAATTGGCGGCTACTTGTTGTGCAATCTGTTTTGTTGCGCCTACTGATGAAAACAGTTGTGCAACGCGTTGTTCGAGATCTGATGATGAAATGATGTGTGACATAAAAAAATTGAAAGTTACATGACCGCGCCAAGTTGCCAAGGCACAAATTCGTTTTGACCATAACCGTGCAATTCACTTTTGCTTTGTTTGCCCGATGCGCAATCCAAGATGTGTTGAAAAATTTCTTGTCCTTTTTTTTCAATACTGTTGTTGCCGTCCACAATATCGCCGCAATTGATATCGATGTCTTCTTGTTGTTTGTTCCACAACGCAGAATTGGTTGATAGTTTGAGTGAGGGTGTTGGCGCGCAACCATACGCAGAACCACGTCCTGTAGTGAAGCAAATTACATTGGCGCCACCCGCCACTTGCCCTGTAGCACTCACTGGGTCGTACCCCGGTGTATCCATGTAAACAAATCCATGGGCATCTACTTTTTCTGCGTATTCATACACAGCTTCTAAATTGGTGGTGCCACCTTTTGCTACTGCACCCAATGATTTTTCAAGAATGGTGGTGAGGCCGCCTGCTTTGTTGCCAGGTGAGGGATTATTATTCATCTCACCTTGATTGATACGCGTGTAGTTTTCCCACCATTTGATGCGTTGCACTAATTTCTGTCCTACTTCTTTGTTCACCGCACGACGCGTTAACAAATGTTCAGCACCATAAATTTCGGGTGTCTCACTCAAAATCGCAGTGCCCCCGTGTGCCACCAACAAATCGACTGCGTGACCCAATGCAGGATTGGCACTGATGCCCGAATAACCATCGGAGCCACCGCATTGCAATCCCACCATTATGTGTTCCACACTGCAAGGCACGCGTTTGACCGCATTGGCGTGTGGCAACATTTGATTTACCAATGCAATTCCTTTGGTTACTGTTTTTGCCGTCCCGCCTGTGTCTTGAATATTGAAGGTTTGCAAGGTACTACCTTCTTTGAGCCCACTGTGCGCAAGCCATTCATTGATTTGATTGGCCTCACAACCCAAGCCCACCACCAATGCAGCTGCAAAGTTGGGATGCGTTGCATAACCTGCCAATGTGCGTTCCAACACTTGAATACCCACACCATCGGTGTCCATGCCACAACCCAAACCATGCGTGAGTGCAACAACGCCATCGACGTTTGGAAAATCTTTGAGTGCAGATGCATTGGTGATGCGTGAAAAATGATCGGCAATGGCGCGCGCAGCCGTTGCAGAGCAATTCACGCTTGACAAAATACCCACATAGTTGCGTGTGGCGACACGCCCATCTTCGCGAACAATGCCATCAAAGCGGGCTTGCTTTTTCGCGGGTGCTGGTTTGACGTCTGCGCAAAACGCATAGTCGCGATCAAAATCGCCTTTGTCGGGTCCCATATTCAGATTGTGAATATGCACGTGTTCACCCCGGGCAATGGCTTGACTCGCAAAGCCAATGATTTGGTTATAGCGACGCACGGGTTGCCCCGCTGAAATGGAGCGCGTGGCGATTTTGTGTCCAGGTGGAATGAGGCCTTTGATGGCGATGTTTTCAACGCTCGTGCCACTCATGAGTTGCGTGCGAGCAATGACTACATCATCGGCGGGGTGAAGTCGAATAAATGATTGCATGATTGAAATTTAAAAAAGTTAATAAACCAATTTGGGTAACCACAGCACCAAGCTTGGCACATAGGTGATCACGACCAAACTACCCAATAGCGGCACTAACCAAGGCAAGATCGCCATGGTGGTTCTCTCCACACTGAGTTTGGCAACGCGTGCCAATACAAACAACACCATACCCATGGGTGGATGCAACAAACCAATCATCAGGTTGAGCACCATCACCAAACCAAAGTGAACCAAATCAATGCCCAACTTTTGACAAATCGGAACCAAGATAGGAACCAAGATGGTGATGGCCGCGGTGGGTTCTAAAAAACAGCCCACAAACAACATCAACAAATTAGCAAGCAATAAAAACATCCAGGGCTCTTTGGTAAAGCCGAGCACCCATTCGCCAATTGCAGCGGTTACGCCCGTTGCTGTTAGCATCCAACCAAAAATACTGGCTGCTGCAACAATAAACAAAACGGTCGCAGTGGTTTCAACAGTTTCTAAACACACCTTGACAAACATTTTGATCGTCATGGTGCGATACCACAACAATCCCAAAATCAAAGCCCATACACAGGCAGCAATTGCACCTTCGGTGGGTGTAAACACGCCTGTTGTCATGCCGCCAATTAAAAGCACAGGCGTCATGATGGGTAACACCGCTTGAAAATCAAAGAATCGGTCCGCTGCAAATAAAACACCAATTGCAGCAAATACAGTCCACTGCGGTTGAAAACCCAATTGAGTCACCAAATACCAAATCGACAACGGCCATGCAATCACAACCGCAGTTTCAATCAATGCTTTGATGACGCGCGGCCATTCAAATTTAACATCAGAGCCCCAACCGTTGATGTGTGCAAAGTATGCAACCGTCACCATCATCAACAAGGCCATCAGCACGCCAGGCAAAATGCCAGCTAAAAACAATGCGCCAACCGACACATTGGCCATCATGCCGTAAATCACAAAAGGCAAACTCGGTGGGATGATCGGACCTAATGTGGCCGATGCAGCAGTCACGCCCACTGCGAACTCGGTGCTATAGCCGTGGTCTTTCATGGCTTTGATTTCGATGGTGCCCAAACCTGCAGCGTCTGCAATCGCAGTACCACTCATGCCCGCAAAAATCACAGAGCCTACAACGTTTACGTGCCCTAAACCCCCTTTGAGCCAACCCACCAAAGCCAAAGCATAGTTGTAAATGCGATTGGTGATTCCTGCGTTGTTCATCAAATTGCCCGCAAGAATAAAAAACGGCACTGCAAGCAAAGGAAAACTATCGATGCCCGACACCATGCGGTGAATCACAACAAATGGTGGTGTTGTGTCTTGATAGATCAAATAAATGAGAGATGCGCCTGCCATGGCAATCGCCACAGGTATGCCGCCACTCATGAGAATTAAAAAAATGATTTTCAACATAAGATTGCTTTATAAAAAAGGTGTATCAACGATCGCTCATCTCGGTGGCAGGTTTTTCGAGGACGCTGTAGCCGCGAGTCCAATGCACTTTTGCAACCCACAAAGAGCGCAAAAACATCGCGGCAAAGCCAAACATACAAACGCCATACACAATATTCATTGGCAAATCAACAATGGTCATCTTGTAACTGCCCAAGCGCTCCATCATTTGCCATGTTAAAAAAGTAGCGGCGCCTAAAAAAGCGCAACGCAAAACATCTGTTAAAACAGAAAGCGCTCTGCACACCACATGCGGCAGATGGCGATAAAAGAAATCAACCTGGATGTGGTTGTTTTTGGCCACACCAATGGCCGCCCCCGTGAACACAGAGGCAATCAGTAAATAACGCGCAATTTCTTCCGTCCACGATGCGGAGTTGTTGAGCACATAGCGTGTAAAAAATTGATAGAAAACCGTGAGGCCCAAAGCCCAAAAGAAAAATAACGCGACCCATGCCTCGATGGGGGTGTCCGACAAATCGACCTCTTCGTCAGTGGCATGAAACTGCCCATCGTCGCCCATAATTTTGGGGCCTGTATCGATATCGATTGAAGCGCTCATGTGAACAACCTTATTGAACTAAAAGTCTATCCATTCGATGAATACCGAATGGATAGATACAACATCACAATTATTTAGCGGCTTGAATCTTGTCGTAATCAGCGCGTGTGAAGCCCAAGGATTCAAGCGGTTTGTTTTTCAAGACGGCATCTTGAAAACTCTTGCGATCCACGGCCACAATCTGCACACCTTTTTTCTTGAACTCATCTACCAACTCGCCTTCACGCTTTTTAATTAGTGCTGATGCGCGTGCCGCTGCTTGTTGTGTCACTTCAGTGAACATTTTCTTTTCTGCATCGCTCAATTTGTTCCAAACGTGGGGGGCGATTTGTGTTATCAATCCATCCACAATGTGGGCCGTCAACATGATGGCTTTTTGCACTTCATAAAACTTTTTGGCTTCAATCGTGGTGAGTGGATTTTCTTGTGCGTCCACAGTGCCGTTTTGCAAGGCTAGATACACTTCTGCAAATGCGATCGGTGTGGGGTTGGCGCCGCATGCTTCAGGTGTGGCGCGGTAGGCGGGCACATCGGGCACACGAATTTTGATGCCCTTCATGCCTTCGCAATTGGTGAATGCTTTTTGCGCTGTCGTTTGACGAGCGCCGTAATAGGTATAGGCGGTTATTTGAATGCCCGTTTTGTCATGAAATTCTTTAACCATTTCTTGGAAAAGAGGACTCTTTGAATAGGCGAGCAAATGATCGCCATCACGAAAAATGAATGGATAGTAGGCAATACCAATGCGCTTGTAGTTTCTTTCTGCAAATGATGGCCCGCTGATGATCATATCTATGGTGCCCAAGGTGAGACCTTGGTTGATATCGGTTTCTTTACCTAATGTGGAAGCAGGAAACACTTGAATTTCAAACTTGCCGTTGCTGCGTTTTTTAATTTCATCAGCAGCCCATACCGACTCGGTGTGATAGGGCTCGGATGTTTCATACACATGGGCCCATTTGAGCTTTTGCTGGGCTTGCACCGTGGCGCTGCTGCCCAATAAACCAATGGCGAGCGCGCCCGCAGTGGCTAGCAGTTGAAGGCTTAATCGTTTTTTCATGCTTGTCTCCTGTTAAAAAAATGCTGACGGAAAATCAAAAACCGCTCGGATGAGCAGGTGCGCGACGCCAGCTCGCGCTGTATCTTTTGTGGGCTTGTTTGAGGTGATGTTGCATGGCGCGTTTGGCCGCCGTGCTGTTGCGCTCTCGAATGGCTTGATAAATACGTTCGTGTTCGGTAATAGCTTGACCCCAAGACACCGCGTTTTCAAAATGCTCACCTAAGCGTTGAAACAAGGGGCCGTTGCGCGCTTGCCAATAGCGAGTTAATGTATCGATCAGCACACTGTTGCCACACGCTTGCGCAATCGCCATATGAAAAGCCTCATCGCCATGACGCGGAACTTGACCGCTCGCGGCTTCTTTTTTCATTTGATGCAAGGCTTGCGCAATATTTTGCATGTCTTGTCGTGTGGCATGAATAGCGGCGAGGCCCGCAATTTCAGCTTCAATCAACAAACGCGCGCTCATCACTTCAAGCGGGCCCCAGTCTTCGTTGACATAACTTTTTTTGCGCGCAGGCTTTCTTTTTTCGCATACATAAATGCCAGAACCCGTGTGTACTTCAATCACGCCTTCAACTTCCAGTGCTATCAATGCTTCGCGAACAGTGGGGCGACTCACCCCCAATTGCTGAGCCAAATCGCGTTCTGCTGGCAAACGCTCGCCCGCCACAAACTCGCCGCTTTGGATGAGCGCACGAAGTTGTTCGGCGATTTGTCGATAAAGACGTTGAGATTCAACGATTTGCAATGGCATTTGAAAACAAAAAAGTGTCACATCAGGGAATACGAGAATTGGACAAGTGGTCTGACCAATTGCACAATGGTGACATGGATAGGCAATCAGCGTCAAGCCTTGTTCTATCCGCATAAACCCCAAGTAGATGAGCTTTGTTTTTTTTGAGATACCCAATCTATGACTGATGTTGTGATTCGCAGTGTTACTTTGCGAAAAGTTGATTTGCCCCCCAAGGTGGTGAGGACAGATGCAATTCAATCGTTTGTAACGCAGGAAACTTTATTACTCAGTCTGCATTGCAGTGATGGAATCGATGCGACGGGTTATGCATACACCATCGGCACGGGTGGCGCATCAGTGATCGCATTGCTGCACGATCATTTGGCTCATCGTTTGATTGGACGCAGTCCATTAGACAACGAAGCCATTTGGAAAGATTTGTTTTACTTTACACATGCAACAGCCGTTGGTGCGATCACCAGTTTGGCCTTGGCCTGTGTAGATACCGCATTGTGGGATTGGCGTGCCAGAAGTCAACATTTACCTTTGTGGCGGTTACTGGGTGGAGCACAAGCGCAAGTACCTGTCTACACCACCGAAGGCGGTTGGCTGCAACTCTCAACCACCGAATTGGTCGAGCAAGCGCTACAAGCCCAGTCGCAAGGATTCAAAGGCGCAAAAATAAAAATTGGTAGACCGCATGTGAGCGAAGACGTTGCGCGACTCAGCGCTGTGCGTGATGCGGTCGGGCCCTCTTTTGATTTGATGACCGACGCCAATCAAGGATTCAATCGAGCCGAAATTGTGAGGCGTACGCGCGCATTCGATGGTTTGGATTTGTCATGGATTGAAGAGCCCATGCCCGCAGAAGATGTATCGGGCCATCGACAACTGCGCGAGCAAACTCCAATTCCAATTGCCGTGGGTGAATCAATGTATCACCTCTCGCAGTTTAGAGAGTATTTAGAGCAGTCTGCGTGTAGCATTGTACAACCCGATGTGGCGCGTATCGGTGGCATCACACCATGGATCAAAGTAGCGCATTTGGCAGAAGGTTTTGATGTGCCTGTGTGCCCGCATTTTTTGATGGAATTGCACGTGAGTTTGTGCGCGGCAGTACCCAACGCGGCATGGGTCGAATACATTCCACAACTCGACGACATAACCACGTCACGCATTGTGGTCAAAAATGGTTTTGCGCATGCACCCAACAGCGCAGGCCTTGGTATCGAATGGGATTGGGCGGCCATCGGTCGCAGAGCAAGTATTCAACAGGAGATTAAAAAAACATGAGACTCAATGGAAAACATATTTTTGTCACGGCCTCTGGCCAAGGCATTGGTCGAGCAACAGTGATGGCGATGGTCGCCGAAGGTGCAACGGTTTATGCAACCGATGTCAACCCCAAACTACTCGAGTCATACAGCGGCGTCAAAGGCGTGTATGCGTCTGTGCTCGATGTGATGGATAAAAATGCCATCATCAAAAAAGTGGCTGATTTGCCACGCATCGATGCGATTTTTAATTGTGCAGGTTATGTGCACAACGGCACCGTGATGGACGCAACCGATGACGATTGGAATTTTGCATTTAATCTTAATGTGCGTTCACAGTTTTGGGTGATACAAGCAGCCATTCCCAAAATGCTTGCCAATGGCGGCGGCAGCATCATCAACATGGCCAGTATTGCATCAAGCGTGCGTGGACTGCCCAGTCGCTTTGTGTATGGCGCAAGTAAAGCGGCGGTGATTGGATTAACAAAAAGCGTTGCAGCCGATTACGTGCGTCAAGGCATTCGTTGCAATGCATTGTGTCCTGGCACTGTTGAGACTCCATCGTTGCACGATCGCATCAACAGTTATGCAGATCCTGCCAAAGCGCGTATTGATTTTATCAATCGACAACCCATGGGTCGTTTGGCGCAAGCGCATGAAATTGCGCCGATGGTCGTGTTCTTGGCTTCCGATGAAGCTGCTTTTTCAACCGGCAATGTGTTCTCGGTTGATGGTGGTATGACAATTTAAACAGAAAGAAAAATTATGAATGCTCTCGATTTAAAAGGCCGACATGCGGTGATTACAGGTGGAGCAACGGGCATTGGGTTTGCCATTGCGCAACGAATGCTCAGTTCTGGCGCGAGCGTCACCATTTGGGATCGTGATATTGGCGGTATGGGCAAAGCAGCAGAAGAATTAAAAAAACAAATCACAGGTGCAGTGGTGTCGTGTGTGCATGTCGATGTGGCCAGTCACCCATCGGTCGTTAATGCAGCCAAAGAAACATTTGCCATTGCAAAAGTCGATGTGCTTGTTAACAGCGCGGGCATAACAGGTCCTAATACAAAAATGTGGGACTACCCCGTGGATGCATGGAAACAAGTATTTGAAATCAATGTGCATGGATTGTTTCATTGCTGTCGCGAAATCAGTTTGCACATGAAGAACAACAACTATGGACGCATCGTCAATATCGCATCGGTTGCCGGCAAAGAAGGCAATCCCAATGCAAGCGCCTATAGTGCCAGCAAGGCCGCGGTCATTGGCATCACCAAATCATTGGGTAAAGAGCTGGCCGATACGGGGGTGCGGGTCAATTGCGTGACACCTGCCGCTGTGAAGACGTCAATGTTTGATCAAATGACGCCTGAGCACATTCAGTTTATGCTGAGTAAAATCCCCATGGGCAGATTTGGCACAACCGAAGAAGTAGCAGCCATGATCACGTGGCTGAGCACCGAAGAATGTTCTTTTTCCACTGGAGCGGTATTTGACCTCTCGGGTGGACGATCAACGTATTAATCATTTTTACAATGGAGAAAACATGAAACTCGTTCGCTACGGCAACCCCGGCAAAGAAAAACCAGGCCTCATCGATGCACACGGCAAACTGCGTGACCTAAGCGGTGTGATTGATGACATCACGCCAGAGCATTTGAGCGACAAGGCCTTGGCCAAACTGCAAAAACTCAAAGCAGACAAATTACCACTCGTGCGCGGTAATCCTCGCATGGGATGCCCCGTCAATCACATTGGCAAATTCATTGCGATTGGATTGAACTACGCCGATCACGCAGCAGAAGCGGGCTTGCCCATTCCTTCAGAGCCCATTATTTTTACAAAAGCCATCAGCTCCATTCAAGGCGCCGATGATGATGTGATGTTGCCAAAAAACTCAGTCAAATCTGATTGGGAAGTTGAACTCGGCGTAGTGATCGGCACCAAAGCTTCGTATGTATCACTCAAAGATGCATTGAGTTATGCGGCAGGTTACTGCGTGGTCAACGACGTGAGTGAGCGCGAGTATCAAATTGAACGCGGCGGCACATGGGACAAGGGCAAGGGTTGCGATACATTCGGTCCTATTGGTCCCTGGTTGGTCACGCGCGACGAAGTGCCCAATCCACAAAAACTTCACATGTGGATGGACTTGAATGGTATTCGCATGCAAGACGGTAACACCAAGACCATGATTTTTAATGTGGCTAAATTAATTAGCTATACAAGCCAATTCATGACATTGATGCCAGGCGACGTGATCACAACTGGTACACCTCCTGGAGTTGGAATGGGCGTGAAGAAAAACGGCAAACCTTCACCTGTGTTCTTGAAAAAGGGCGATGTGATGACGGTTAGTATTGCTGGTTTGGGTGAGCAACGACAGAAAGTGATTGCTTATAAAAAGTAATTGTTGAATTGCATCACCCGCACGTTGAGCATGAGCGGGCGATGCGTTAGGGCGAACTCCTCACCCTTTAATTAGGGTCAGATAACGATTTAATTAAAGTAATTGACCCTGCGCCCACCCCGCCGCGAGCCCAGCACAATTTAGCCCTGAACGATTCCAATGCCCTGCATCACCGGCATCTCCACATCAAACGCTTTATCACCATCCGCATCCTCAATACCCGTCGTTTGTAAATTTTTAAAATCAAACAACTCGGTATCCAACAAATGTGATGGGGCAACATTTTGCAATGCATGAAACATATTGTTCAAGCGCCCTGGTGTTTTCTTTTCCCACTCGCGCAACATATCGCCCACCACTTGTCGTTGCAAATTATCTTGACTGCCACACAAGGTGCAAGGAATTATTGGAAACTCACGAATCTCAGCCCATCTTTGTAAGTCGCGTTCGGCCACATAAGCCAAAGGACGAATCACAATATGCCCACCGTTGTCACTCACCAATTTTGGTGGCATCGATTTGAGTTTTCCACCATAAAACATATTCAAAAAGAATGTTTGCAAAATATCGTCGCGATGATGGCCCAATGCAATTTTGGTAGCGCCCAATTCGTCGGCTACGCGATACAAAATACCGCGTCGCAGTCGACTGCACAAACTGCACATGGTTTTGCCTTCAGGAATTTTTTGTTTCACAATGGAATACGTGTCTTTGGTTTCAATGTGAAACTTCACCCCGAGATTTTTAAAATAATTTGGCAATATCTCATCTGGAAATCCTGGCTGCTTTTGATCCAGATTAACCGCAATAATTTCAAAATCAATTGGCGCACGTTGTTGAAGTTTTAGCAAAATATCAAGCATGCCGTAACTGTCTTTGCCCCCCGACATACACACCATCACGTGGTCGCCTTGTTCAATCATGTTGTAGGTCACAATCGCGTCGCCCACTTGTCTGCACAACCGTTTTTCGAGCTTGTGATTTTCTAATTCGATTTTGTTGGATGCCGAGACATCTAAGGTTGCGGTATTCATGTGTTCACCATAGTCCTGTTTCCATGCGAATAGCAACTTCGCAATCCTCAAATATTTTAAGTTTTGCAATTTTAATGCGTACGCCAACAACGCCTGGCAACTGCATCAGTCGATGCGCAAGTTTGCCAATCAAGCTCTCGAGCAAATTAACGTGCTCGGCTGTGCATTCCGCGATGATGATTTGTCTCACCTTGCGATAGTCGAGTACATGCGTGATGTCGTCGTCTCGAGGAGATAGTGGTTGCGTTCCCAAATTTAGTTCTGCATCGACTTGAATCGGTTGCGGCGCATTTTTTTCATGCTCCAAAATTCCAAGATTGGCATCAAAGCGCAAACCATTGAGTGTGAGTATTTGTGTGCCGTGATTTGCCATTGGGATTAATAAATAGGTAAAGTTTAATCGGGCTTGATGCGAAGTGCTTCAACGCCAACAGAGTCGCAATCAGAATAAACATCGGGTTTTCGCGTGGATACGCGAGCGGCTTTGACGCCTTTGTGCGATAACAACTGTGTCAGCACATCGTCGCATAACGTTTCTTGCAAATTGATGTGGCCTTGGGCCACGCGCTCATGTATCACTTGTCTTACAAAATCATAGTCAACGACTTCGGATATATTGTCTTGATGCGCGGTGCTGTTTTCAAAGGGCACATACAAATCAATGTCAAAAATAATACGTTGCGGCGCGAGTTTTTCAAAATCATGAATGCCTATATTGACGTTGATGGTGATGCCGCGCAAAAACATTCGGCGACACGTTGATTCCAAATCGTTCATTGCATATCCTTAAACACTTCGTCAACCACAAACATCACGTCACGCTCCATAGGGATTAAATGCTGGCCGTTATCAACACGAATGCAAGTGCCCGTGATGCTGTTGTTGTTGGCCAAAAATAAAACGCTTTGCGCCACGTTAGCGGGCGAGATGGGTTTGCGAAGCAAATTGGCGCGCGACGCTCTGGCAAAGTTGTCTGCGCTTTGCGGGCCACTCAAATACATCAAGCCAGGAGCAACTGCATTAACGCGTACACGAGGCGCTAAGGATTGGGCTTGCAAACTCACCGCACGCTCTAATGCAAGTTTAGACAAGGTGTATGAAAAATAATCAGGATTTAAATTAAATACTTTTTGATCGAGCACGTGAATCACATTGGCGTCGATCGATTTTGAATCTGCATGCAACTGTGCCATCCATTTGCCTAATCGCATCGGGGCCAATAAATTGGCCTGTAATTGAGACATTGCGTGCGACTCGTCAAAATCAGTGCCCCTATCGGGCAAAAACAACGAAGCATTGTTGACTACGCAATGAAGTTGTTGGCCTGTATGTTGGGTGACTTCGTTCCATAAACGGCGACAATCGGCCTCATCGGTGAGTTGAGCTTGCACCACCAACGAGTCGCGACCCAAATCTTTGATTTGCGCGCACAAAGATTGAGCCGCTGCAACCGACTCGAGGCAATGACAGGCCACATTCCACCCCGCATGGGCAAAGGCAAGGCTGATTTCACGGCCCAAGCGAACAGCGCCGCCGGTGACCAAGACCCAAGATGACATAGAGAAGACTCGTTAGGATTGCAAAAGTTAGATTCTCACAAATTTTTAGCTGTCTTGATACCCATGCCCTTACAACAGTTGATTCGACGACAAATAGAAGCCGCAGGCGGGTGGTTATCCTTTGACCGCTTCATGGCCTCTGCCCTCTATGCCCCGCAATTGGGTTATTACAGTGCGGAATCGCCCAAATTGGGTCAAATGCCACAAAGTGGCAGTGATTTTGTAACTGCGCCCGAGTTATCGCCTTGGTTTGGCAAAACATTGGGCAATAGCGTCAGGGAAGCTTTGCATCAAACAAAAACCCAACACATATGGGAATTTGGGGCGGGCACTGGCGCATTGGCTTTGCAAATGCTGCAACATTTGGGTGATGAAGTGAAGAGTTACACGATTGTTGAGGTATCTGCACATTTAAAAGCAAAACAAAAACAAGTTTTGTTCGCTTATTTGCACAAAGTCACTTGGGCCGATGAGTGGCCCTCTGCTATCGAAGGCGTGGTGGTGGGCAACGAAGTGTTAGATGCAATGCCCGTTCGGTTGTTGTATCGTCTTAAAGGAGTTTGGCACGAGCGTGGAGTGGTGTGGGCGCCTGATCAACAACAGTTGGTATGGGGCGATCAAATCACAGATGCGCGAGCGCCGTTTGATATTGCGGGAAATCACGATTACCTCACTGAAATTCACCCGCAAGTCCAAGCATTTATTTTTTCATTGGCCGAGCGACTTCAAAAGGGGGCGGCTTTTTTAATTGACTATGGTTTTCCCGAGCGAGAGTATTATCACGAGCAGCGAAGCATGGGCACCTTGATGTGTCATCAGGCGCATCAATCTGACACCAATCCATTGGTCGATGTGGGCCACAAAGACATTACAGCGCATGTGAATTTCACAGATATTGCGTTATCAGCGCAAAATGCAGGTATGAATGTTTTGGGTTACACATCGCAAGCGCATTTTTTAATCAACAGTGGTTTGTTGGAGCCTTTGGTGGATGCGTCGATTGCAGAGCGCGCCATGGCACAAAAACTCATCGCTGAGCATGAAATGGGCGAGTTGTTTAAAGTGATTGCATTGGGCGTGGGTGAGCCTTGGGAGCCGATGGGTTTTGATCGTGGCGATCGCAGCCACAGTTTGTAAATCATGTGGCGCTGGTTGTTGGTTGTTTTTTTGGCTTTGATTTTGATTCAAGGATTTTTGCCGCTTCTGCAAAAATGGGGCTTGGGTCGATTACCTGGTGATTTTAGATTTCGATTGTTCGGTCGTGAGTGGCATATTCCACTCACCACCACCGTGTTGTTGAGTTTGGTGTGCGCAGGTATTGCCAAATTGATTTGAAGTTTGGAGTAGGTTGAGTTAAACATGAATAAAGATTTTTCTTTGCAACGCAAGCGCCCACGCTATTCGCCCGCTATTGCCATGGTGGTGGTGTGTGCGATTGTTTCTGCGTATTGGTGGTATCCCATTGCGCGCGATCAATGGTTAGAAAAAAAATCCGATGCCTCACCCTCTTGGAGTGGCGGCGGTGGACCAGCTGGCCCACGCGGTCAACCTGTCAGCATTGGTGTCGCGCAACAAATGGATATACGTCAAACCGTGCAAGCCATTGGCACTCTTACTGCATTAAACACAGCAGTGGTACGTGCTCGCGTTGATGGTGAGCTCAAGGCGATTAAATTCACAGAAGGCGAAGTGGTGCAAGCGGGTCAATTACTCGCTCAAATTGATCCACGCACATACGAAGCACAGTTGGCGCAAGCCATGGGGCAATTGGCCAAAGACGTGGCTTTGTTAAAAAATGCAGAGCTCGATTTGCAACGTTACAAAGATTTGTTGGCCAAAGATGCAATTGCTCGACAGCAAGTGGAAACGCAAGAATATTTGGTTAAGCAATTGCAAGGCACCGTGCAAATCGATCAAGCACAAATTGATCAAGCCAAATTATTAGTCTCGTACACACAAGTCACCGCGCCGATTAGTGGTAAGTTGGGATTGAAACAAGCCGAGTTGGGCAGCTTGGTGAGATCAGGCGACGCCAATGGCATTGTCACCATCACGCAAACGCAACCGATGGCCGTTGTGTTTGCAGTTCCCGAAATGTATGTGCCATTGATTCAACGCAAACTCAAAAGCGGACAGTCATTACAAGTAGAGGCATGGGATCGCGATCTCACACAAAAATTAGCAACGGGTCAAGTCACGACTACCGATAACGCGATCGATGTCGCTACAGGCACACTCAAACTCAAAGCAACATTGGATAACAAAGAAGGTTTGTTATTTCCAAATCAGTTTGCCAATATCCGATTGCGATTGGATACATTAAAAAATGCATTGGCTGTGCCCTCGCAAGCGGTACAACGCGGCTCTATCGGTACATTTGTTTATGTCGTCAAACCTGACAACTCTGTGACGACTCAAGTGATTCAACTCGATGCCGTCGATGGTGAATGGCAATCGATCAAAGGGGAAGTCAAAGCAGGGGACCGATTGGTGGTCGATGGTGCCGACAGACTCAGAACAGGTAGTCGTGTTGAAGTCGTTAAAACACTCACCTACAAAATGCCAGATGTGAGTGATGGAAAAGCCATCAGTGGATTAAACACAAAAAGTTTGGCATCATCAAACGCACCTGCGATTGTAGGAAAAGCAGTAGCGCCGACTGGCATACCTTCACCACCCAATGCAAGCGCTCCCAATGCGCAAGCCCCAACAGAGGGTGGGCGTCCACCATGGATGGATCGCTTGCCACCCGAGATGGTTGAAAAAGTAAAAGCCATGACGCCCGAAGAGCGAAAAGCTTTTTTTCAACGCATGCGTGAGCGTCGTCAACAACAAGGTCAATAACAGCCATGCATGAAGTTGTTGTATTGATTGTTCAATGAATATTTCCAAGCCATTTATATTAAGACCCGTTGCCACATCACTCATGATGTTGGCGATGTTGCTTGCGGGTGCATTGGCTTATCGTTTTTTACCCGTGTCATCGTTGCCGCAAGTGGACTATCCAACGATTCAAGTTACTACCTTATATCCAGGTGCCAGTCCTGATGTGATCACCTCATCGATTACTGCACCACTCGAGCGTCAATTTGGTCAGATGCCAGGACTTGATCAAATGACATCGGTGAGTTCGGGCGGCGCAAGCATCATCACTTTACGTTTTACTTTGGATTTGGCATTGGATGTGGCGGAGCAACAAGTGCAAGCTGCTATCAATGCAGGCGCCAATTTATTGCCTAACGATATACCGATGCCGCCCACCTACAACAAAGTCAATCCTGCAGATGCACCGATTCTGACGTTGGCGGTGAGTTCACCCTCGTTGCCCATCACGCGTGTGCACGATATGGTTGAAAACCGCGTGGCTCAGCGCTTATCGCAACTATCCGGTGTGGGCTTGGTGAGTATTGCTGGTGGCCAAAGACCATCGGTGCGAGTGCAAGTCAATCCAGTTGCGTTAGCTGCTGCTGGTTTTTCTTTAGAAGATGTGCGAACAACCATTGCATCATCCAATGTGAATATGGCCAAGGGAAGTTTTGACGGGCCCGCGCGTGCATCAACCTTAGACGCTAATGATCAATTACGCTCGCCCGAAGACTATGCGAGATTGATTTTGGCGTATCGCAATGGCAACCCTTTGCGTTTGCAAGATGTGGCTACCATTGTTGAAGCGCCCGAAAACAATCGACTCTCTGCATGGGCCAACACCACGCCAGCCATTGTGGTGCAAGTACAAAGACAGCCAGGCGCGAATGTGATTGAAACTGTTTCGCGCATCGAAAAACTGTTGCCTCTTTTGCGTGTCTCATTACCCGATTCTGTTGATGTGCAAGTGATGACCGATCGAACGGTCACGATTCGTGCATCGGTGCATGACGTTCAAATTGAATTGATGATTGCGATTGCATTGGTGGTGATGGTGATTTTTTTATTCTTGCGCAATGCGTCGGCCACGCTAATACCGAGTGTGGTTGTGCCCCTGTCGTTGGTGGGTACATTTGGCGTGATGTACTTGGCCGATTTTTCAATCAATAATTTAACCTTGATGGCGCTCACCATTGCCACAGGTTTTGTCGTGGATGACGCCATTGTGATGATTGAAAACATCGCACGCCGCATGAATGGTCCCGAACAACTCTCGCCTTTACAAGCAGCATTGGTCGGCGCGCAACAAATTGGCTTCACGATTATTTCGCTCACCTTCTCTTTGGTGGCGGTGCTTATTCCATTGTTGTTCATGAGTGATGTTGCAGGTCGCTTGTTTCATGAATTTGCGATCAGCTTGGCGGTTGCGATTTTGATATCTGCCGTGGTGTCGCTCACACTCACGCCAATGATGTGCGCATATATTTTAAAAAATCATCAACAAAAAGAAGAAAGCGCTTGGTTGCAAAAATTAATCGACGCGTATGCCAGGGCCCTGCGTTGGGTGCTCAATCGTCCCAATCAAACCATGGGTGTTTTTGCACTCACTCTGTTGCTAACCGCCTTACTTTATATTTTTGTGCCCAAAGGATTTTTTCCATTGCAAGACACGGGCGTGATTCAAGGCATCACAGAAGCCACGCAATCCACGTCGTTTAGCGCCATGTCGACCCGACAACAAGAGATGGCGCAAATTTTATTGCAAGACCCTGCGGTTCGAAGCGTCACATCATTTATTGGTGTGGACGGCAACAACACCAGTCTGAATATGGGACGCATCAGCATTCAACTCAAGCCCAAAAATGAACGCGACTCGCGCATTCAAAAGATTGTTGATCGTTTGCAAACCGCTTCGCGAACAGTGACAGGTATGACTTTGTATTTGCAACCGGTGCAAGACCTCACCATTGAAGATCGCGTTGCGCGCACGCAATATCGTTTCTTAATGAGTGGCCCCGACCCGCAAGTGCTTGGCAAGTGGTCGCAACGATTGCAAGAAAAATTACAAGATCATCCAGCGCTCTCAGCATTGGTGTCTGATTGGCAAAACCAAGGCTTGCAAGCCTATATCAAAATTGATCGCGAAGCGGCGAGTCGATTGGGCGTGAGTGTTGCTGCGATTGATAACGCGTTGTACAACGCATTTGGTCAGCGGTTGGTCTCAACGATATTTACACAAAGCAATCAATACCGCGTAGTTTTAGAAGTGGGAACCGGTGAGCGAAAGGGCCCTGCGGCCTTGGAGCGGTTGTATGTGCCAGGTGCTAACAACGCACAAATACCACTCAATAGCGTGGCTAAAGTAGAAGAACGCGCTGCTGTTTTATCGGTGGTGCATTCGGGACAATACCCTGCGGTGACTTTATCTTTTGATCACGCTGCACGTGCGTCATTGGGTGAGGCCGTAGCTGCCATTGATCAAGCTTGGCAATCGATGATTGAAGAAGGAATGCCGCTGAGCGTTGAGTCGCGATTTGAAGGCGCTGCGTTGGCATTTCAAGCTTCACTTAGCAACACCCTGTGGTTGATACTGGCAGCGGTCATCACCATGTACATCGTGTTGGGTGTTCTGTATGAAAGTTATATTCATCCACTCACGATTTTGTCCACATTGCCATCAGCCGCAGTGGGTGCGTTGTTGGCTTTGATGCTCGCACGTATAGATCTAAGTTTGATTGCGGTGATTGGAATTATTTTGCTCATTGGCATCGTCAAAAAAAATGCCATCATGATGATTGACTTTGCATTGGATGCAGAACGCGAACAAGGCATGACGCCGCGTCAAGCGATTGAGCAAGCATGTTTGTTGCGCTTTAGACCTATTTTGATGACCACACTGTGCGCGCTCTTAGGAGCCTTGCCCTTGATGCTGGGTTCAGGCGTTGGCAGTGAATTGCGTCAACCCTTAGGGGTCACCATGGTGGGTGGATTGATTGTGAGTCAATGGCTCACGCTGTTTACAACACCTGTTATTTATTTGGCATTTTCTGCGTGGGCGCAGAAATGGAAACAGTCATGATCTCTTCGCCATTTGTTGCAAGACCGATTGCAACCACCTTGGTGGCATTGGGTGTTGCATTGGCAGGCGTGTTGGCGTATTTTCATTTGCCCGTGTCGCCATTACCGCAAGTGGAATTTCCAACCATTTCAGTGCAAGCAGCGATGCCAGGTGCAAGCCCCGAAACCATGGCCGCAACAGTTGCAACACCGCTTGAGCGCGCGTTGGGTGCCATTGCGGGTGTGAATGAAATGACTTCTTATTCATCGCAAGGCAATTCGCGCGTGACCTTGCAGTTTGATTTAAGCAGAGACATCAACGGTGCGGCGCGCGACGTGCAAGCCGCGATCAATGCGTCGCGTTCGATGTTGCCCTCGGGTATGCCCAGCAACCCCACGTATCGCAAAGTCAATCCAGCCGATGCACCGATGATGATATTGGCACTCACATCGGACACACTCACACGCGGACAAATGTATGACGTGGCTTCTACTTATTTATCGCAACGATTGGCGCAAATCGATGGTGTCGGACAAGTCACGATTGGTGGTGGCGCGTTACCCGCAGTACGCATCGCACTCGATCCAGAAAAACTCACCTCTTATGGTGTGTCATTAGAAACTATACGTACGGCAGTTGTAGCTACGAACGTGAATAAACCCAAAGGTTTTTTGGATGACAAAGAGCGCACATGGCAAATAGAGGCCAATGACCAAGCGTTTCAAGCCAAAGACTATGCGTCGCTCATTATCAAACACATCAACGGTCAATCACTGCGACTCAAAGATGTAGCCGATGTCACAGACTCGGTGCAAGACTTGAGAACCTATGGCGCGGCCAATGGCAAACCTTCTATTTTGTTGGTGATGACTTTGCAACCCGGCTTCAACGTGATCGATGCAGTGGATCGCGTGCGTGCCATATTGCCGCAACTACAAGCATCCATTCCGCAATCGATGCGCATGGATGTGGTGTCTGATCGAACGCCGTCGATTCGCGCGTCTTTGTATGAAATACAAAAATCATTGGCCATCTCTGTGGGCTTGGTCGTGTTGGTGGTTGCATTGTTTTTAAAACATTGGCGAACAGCAGTGATCCCCGTGGTTGCTGTGCCCTTGTCACTCGCCGCTACATTTGGCGTGATGTATTTGCTGGGTTATAGCCTCAACAACCTCACGCTGATGGCGATGACGATCGCCACAGGCTTCGTGGTAGACGACGCTATTGTTGTTTTAGAAAATATTTCTCGACATCGCGAGCACGGCAAATCGATATTGCAAGCCACATTAGATGGCACGCAAGAAATTGGATTCACTGTTTTATCAATCAGCATCTCGCTGGTGGCGGTTTTTATCCCCATCATATTCATGGGTGGCGTGTTGGGTCGGCTATTTAGAGAGTTTGCTGTGGTGCTCTCTGTTGCTATTTTGGTCTCGATGGTGGTCTCGCTCACACTGACGCCGATGATGTGTGCCAATGTTCTAAAAAATCAAGACCTCAGCGCAGGACATCGCAAGCGTTCACGTTTGCAAAAAATATATCGATCAAGCTTAGGTTGGGCTTTGCGACATCAATGGTTGATGTGGTTGATGTTGATTGCCACGATTGCACTCAATGTGAGTTTGTACAAAACCATTCCTAAGGGCATGTTTCCGCAACAAGACAACGGAAGAATTTTTGGTTCAATACGTGCCGATCAAAGTTCGTCGTTTCAAGCCATGCAAGCCAGGCTCGATCAATTCATGGCCATTGTGCGCGCCGATCCTGCAGTCGAACACGTCACAGGGTTTACAGGTGGCGGTCAACGCAATTCTGCACAAATGTTTTTAAGCTTGAAGCCGCGCAAAGACCGGGACGTGAGTGCCGATCAAGTGGTGGCGCGTCTACGCATCAAGCTGGCCAAAGAAGCGGGCGCGCGATTGTTTTTGGTGCCTGCGCAAGACATACGCATAGGTGGTCGCATGTCAAGCTCGCAATACGAATACACCATCAAGTCCGACGACTTAGAAGATTTAAGAGTCTGGGAGCCCAAGCTGCGACGCGCGTTTACGCGACTCAAAGAAATTGACGATATCAACACCGATTACGAAGACCGCGGATTACAAAATACCTTAGTCATCGATCGCGATGCGGCGTCGCGTTTGGGTTTGTCGGTGCGAGCCATCGATCAAACTTTAAGCAACGCATTCAGTCAACGACAAATTGGAGTCATCTACAACCCGCTCAATCAATACCGCGTCGTGCTCGAACTGGCACCCGAATATTTGCAAAGCCCCGAGTCACTCAAAAAATTGCAATTCATCAACGACAAAGGACAAGCGATTCCATTGGCTGCATTTGCAAGCGTTGAGCTAACCAATTCAGGTTTGTATGTGAGTCATGATGGGGGCGTGCCTTCCGACACATTCAGTTTTAATTTGTCACCCAATGTTTCATTGTCGCAAGCAACAACCGCCATCGAGCAAGCCGTTAAAGAACTCAACATGCCTATTACCGTGCGCGGTAGTTTTTCTGGAACTGCCAACTCATTTCAAAAATCACTCAGCACGCAACCCATGTTGATATTGGCGGCATTTATTACCTTGTATTTGGTGTTGGGTATGTTGTATGAAAGTTTGTTGCATCCTATAACTATTTTGTCGACATTGCCCTCCGCTGGTGTGGGTGCATTACTCGCGTTGATGGCTTTTGATACAGAATTTTCGGTGGTGGCACTCATTGGTGTGATCCTGCTGATTGGCATTGTCAAAAAGAATGCGATATTGATGATTGACTTTGCATTGGTGCGAGAACGCAAAGGCAAAACACCTGCACAAGCCATTTACCAAGCCGCACAACTGCGACTACGTCCTATTTTGATGACAACCGCCGCCGCAATGCTCGGCGCATTGCCATTGGCGTTGGGATCGGGCGACGGCGCAGAGCTCAGGCGTCCTTTGGGCTTGTCTGTAGTGGGTGGTTTGATATTGAGCCAATTACTCACACTCTACACAACACCCGTGGTGTTTGTAGCGTTAGAAAATATTCGAACACGTATGATGGGCCCCAGGCCATCACAATTGCCGCTGGATTCTTTTAAATCGAATTCAAACGCATCACCGTCATTACAAAGCATTGCCCCATTAAGATGAAATCATTGCGCCACATCATTCAACTTAGCATCGCATCAATGATGTTTTGCATGCTATCGGCTTGCGGTTATAAAATTGTGCGTGAATCACCTTCTATGGCATTGCCCGAACAATTTGGAGCAACTGCGGCAGTGCGTCAAGCATTACAGAATTCTGCAGACACACAAATCAAAGTCGATGCACAGTGGTGGCAATTGCTTAACGATTCGGTTTTGAATGAATTGCAAAACCGATTGATGAGCGGCAATCAAAATTTAAAAGCATCGGCCGCACAAGTGCGTCAAGCCAAGGCGACATTAGAAGCGGCACAAGCATCGCTGTGGCCAAGTCTTGGTGTGAACTCAGGAGCAACGCGCGGCACTACAGTGACCAATCCTAACGTCACCAATATATTTACATTAAACGCACCCATCAGTTGGGAGTTGGATGTATGGGGACGCATTGACGCACAAGGTGCGGTTGCACGCTCAGGTTTGCTTGCTTCGCAAGAAGACGAAGCGGCAGCTCGCTTATCGTTGCAAGCCACATTGGTTCAACTCTACATTGGACTGCGAACTGCGGAAGCACAAAAAGATGTTTTAAATCGTGCAGAGCAAACCTATGCCAAAGCATTGCAACTCACCGAGTATCGATACCAAGCAGGCGTTGTGTCAGCTGCCGATGTGGCGCAAGCACAAGTGCAATTGCGTGGTGCACAAGCACAAGCGATTGATGTGGCCATCACGCGCCAACAACTGTTGCATGCCATTGCTGTTTTGCTGGGTGAGATGCCTTCGCAATTGAATGTGATTGCAACAGCGAACATACCAACCACACCTGCATTGCCTGATGTGATTCCTGCAAGCTTGTTACAACGCAGACCCGATATACGCGCCGCACAAATGCGAGTGGTATCGGCTAACGCACAAGTGGGTGTGGCACGCGCAGCATTTTTTCCAACGGTGACGTTTGCGGCGAGCAGTGGTTATCGCAGCAACGACATGTCGAGTTTGGTCAGTTCTGCCACGCGCGCATGGTCATTAGGCCCTGCCATTGCACTTTCTGTATTTGATGGCGGCGCGCGTCGTGCGGCTAGCGATCAAGCGCTTGCATTGGTCGATCAAACATCGGCGCAATATCGACAGGTGGTGTTAACGGCGGTGCAAGAAGTGGAAGACAACTTGATTGCTATTGCACAACTGCAAGAGCAAGCGAAAGCGCAATCTCAAGTGTTGCAAGCAGCTAATAAAAATCTGGATATTGCACAAGCGCAATATGCGGCGGGCACGGTTAGTTTTTTGAATGTTGCGTTGGCTCAAGCGAGTGCGTTGACGGCTGAGAGATCGTTGTTGGATGTGAAATCGAGGCAAGTGGTGGCGGTGAATGTGTTGATGAAAAACTTGGCGGGGAGGTGGGATGTGTGATGTGTGAGCGTGGTGGTGAGTTTTGTATCTATAAACGTCCAATAAAAATAAAAATTTTTAAATTCGAAAGTTTTTCAAACGTGTTGCGCTTCGAACTTGAATTCGCTATATTTGTTAAGCATTGAATTTGAAAAAGATAAAAATGAGCTATCGTTTACTTACTTAATCATCGATATATATACCAATTACCGTAAATTGGGGTCAGATACCAATTAAAGCTGGCTTATTTCAATTTCCAACACTCTCTCCCTTTCCTTCTCAATTTTTTTGCCAATCGCTTCACCACTTAATCCCTCTTTGATCGCTTGATTGGCAATCACTTTGGTGTCGACTTGTAAAACTACCTGTAAGAGTCGCGTCAAGCGAACGGATTGTGAGTATATTTTTTTTTCTAAGCCCAATCGGCCGCGCGCATCGCATTCGCAAGCTTGCAATATCAGCTCAAACCGGTCAGGTCGACGGATGGCATCGCATCGAACCAACAAACGAAGCACCGCTTGTGCACCTAGGTTTTGTGATTGATGAATATTACCGTGTTCACGCGCAATAACCTCTGCCAACTCTTTGCAGTGTTGAGGAACGCGCAATCGTTCGCACAATTGCTTTAAGAGTTTGACACTGCGCTGTTCGTGCCCAATATGTCGGGGGAGTTGATCGGCAGGCGTTATGCCCTTGCCCAAATCGCGAACCAAACACGCAAATCGCACCTCGAGTGGTGTTTGGAGTTGGGCCGATATATCAAGCACCATGCCGATATGAATGCCAGTGTCAATCTCTGGATGATGCGTTTCTGTTTGTGGCACGCCATACAAGCGATCCAATTCTGGCAAGATGCGCTCAAGTGCACCACACGATCGCAATACTTCTAACATGCGTGAAGGTTTGGTGCTCATTAAGCCTCGTGCGAGCTCTTGCCACACACGCTCACTCACCAGCGAATCGACTTCACCTACATTGACCATGTGTTGCATCAATTGCAAAGTAGTGGCAGCCACTGTGAATGTAGTGAATCGTGCCGCAAGCCTCGCCACACGCAAAATACGAACGGGATCTTCGGCAAACGCATCGGTTACATGGCTAAATAGTTGATTCTTTAAATCTGCTTGTCCGCCATAAGGGTCATGCAAGACGCCCGCTTCATCTTTGGCGATGGCATTGATGGTGAGATCGCGCCTAGACAAATCTTCTTCTAATGTGACATCAGGTGATGCATGCACTTCAAAGCCATGATAGCCTTTGGCGATTTTTCTCTCGGTGCGCGCTAACGCATATTCTTCTTTGGTTTGAGGATGCAAAAAAACAGGAAAGTCTTTGCCGACAGCTTGATACCCCATGTTTAACAAGTCTTGTGGTGTTGCACCGACGACGACCCAGTCGCGATCAGCCCCGCTGATTCCCAGCAATTCATCTCTGACAGCGCCACCGACCAAATAAACCTTCATGTGCAAATGTGAAGTTAAACAAAAATACTAGTGAGAGGTGTTGGATGCGCAACACCGAGTTGTGTGATGTTGGGGAGTTGACCGCCTGCAATGTTGGGCACACGCATAGAGTCTAAATTATCTTGGCTCATCAAGGGCGGCCCAGGTAGCCATTGCATGGCTTGTGCCTGAATGCGTGCGATTGCGTCAGGCAGTGGAATGACCCAACGAGGATGCTGCGTCCAAACGCCTGCGATTTCGACCAATTGCTTGAGCGTAAAAATATCAGGCCCGCACAACTCATAAGTTTGATGCGTGGTGCTGGGATTTTGTAATGCATACACAATCGCGTGCGCCACGTCTTGAACCCAAACCGGTTGAAATTGCGCATGCGCACCGGCCAGTGGCATCACGGGCGCCCACTTTTGAAGCTTGGCAAAGAGATTGATAAATGCATCATCTAAACCAAATATCACACTGGGTCGCACAATGGTGCACTCAAGTCCTAGCGCAGAAAAATCGTGTAATGCAATTTCACCCTTTGCTTTGCTTTGCAGATACATAGATGGAGCATGCAAATCTGCACCCAAAGCGCTGACTTGAATGAGGCGATGCACTTGGTGATCTATGCACGTTTTTGCAATCCGCGATGGTAATTGATGGTGATTTTTTTCAAACGACTCCGCATTGCCATGCAAGATAGCCACTAAATTGATGACGGCGTCGTGACCTGTGATCAGCGCATTTAAATCCGCGTTGTTGTGAACGTCTGCTTTGACCACGTCGACAAAAGGCAGAGTTTGGACGGCGCGTGCGGGTGGACGGCGCGTGGCGACGGTAACGTGCCAGCCCAACTTGTTGAGGGCTTCGCACACATGCCGACCGACAAAACCGCTACCGCCTAAAACGACAATTTTTTTCATACGATGTATTTCTTAAGAATAATGGATTCTCTCAATTCTGCAGACCCATGGGTGCAGTGCATCTCTTAATGTAACTGCATCACATCAACTCCCCGTAGATAAAAAGAGCCATTTTGACTACACTATCCCTTCATACCAAAAATGGCAGTACCCCATGAAACTCAAAATCATTTCATTTCTTTTATCCGTCTTTGCCGTTATGGCGAGCGCAAGCGTGCAAGCGCAACAAATTAACATCATTTGCTCTGTTCAAGCTGAGTGGTGCAACATGATTTTGACCTGCGTTTAAAAACTGATCCAATTTGAGTGAGAGAAGCTTTGTTTTTTATCATTCGAAAGGATTAAGTTATGTTAAAAGGAGTTCGATTAAAGCCCGAGCAGATAGTGGCCAAGCTGCGTGAAATTGAGGTCAAATCGCACAAAGCGGAACGCCTCAAGAACTTTACGATTGTCCCGCCACTGTTTTTGTTGCGGGATTTATGGGTGAGGCCATGCTTTTTTCTGCGATGTGTGATTCAAAAGGTATGGTTGCCTTGGGGCCTTTATCCATTGAACCGCGCATCAATGTTAGACCAGGATCTGTCAAGGTTGCCGTGCGTCCTCAAGCTTGGCAAATTGTGGATCAACATATTGGACTCAAAGTGCAACTCAAAAAATCAGCGTATTTAGGTAGTGGACACGAATACACATTTGGAACAGAATTAGGCGATATTTTTGTCATTCAAAATAACACCATCAATCCTCTGCAAATCGGACAAAGCGTCGGCTTGGTACTTGATGCATCGGGCGTCTCGGTGGTGGAGGGATAATCATTCAATGAACCAACTCGACGCAATCAAACAATTCACCACTGTGGTGGCCGATACTGGCGACTTTAAGCAACTTGCTCAATTCAAACCGCAAGACGCCACCACCAATCCTTCGCTCATTCTCAAAGCGGTGCAAAAGCCCGAATACTTGCCATTGCTTCAACAAACCGTTGCAGAGCACAAAAGTGATTCTCTCGATTTGCAAATGGATCATTTGCTGGTGCGCTTTGGATCTGAAATTCTCTCCATCATTCCAGGTCGTGTTTCAACTGAAGTTGATGCTCGACTCAGTTTTGATACCAACGCCACCATTGCACGCGCTCGCAGAATCATTACGCTTTATCAACAAGCAGGCATCGACACCCAACGTGTACTCATCAAAATTGCGTCCACCTGGGAAGGCATACAAGCCGCAAAAGTGTTAGAACAAGAGGGCATTCGCACCAATCTCACACTTCTTTTTTCTTTTGCACAAGCCGTTGCGTGTGGAAAAGCCAAGGTGCAACTCATCTCTCCTTTTGTCGGACGCATCTACGATTGGTACAAAAAAACCGCTGGTGCGTCTTGGGACGAGGCCGCTCAAGCCGGCGCCAATGATCCTGGCGTTCAATCCGTTAAAAAAATCTACAACTATTACAAACAACACGGCATTGCCACAGAAGTTATGGGTGCGAGTTTTAGAAATGCAGGGCAGATCACGGCTTTGGCTGGATGCGATTTGCTCACCATCAGTCCCGATTTATTGGCGCAGTTGGCGGGCAATCAAACTGATCTACACACTGCTTTAGACGCCAAAAGCGCATTGCTTCAATCGACACCTTCAGTTGATCTCAACGAAGCGCAATTTCGATTTGCACTCAATGAAGATGCGATGGCCACAGAAAAATTAGCCGAAGGCATTCGTGCATTTTGCAAAGACGCCATGCTGCTCGATGAGCTACTCAAGGCTTGATGCATGCGTTGTGATCAAACATCCGTTTGGAAAAAACTGCAAGACGCATCGAGCAGTTTTACCAGCTTTGATTTGTCTCAAGCGTTTGCACAAGACTCGCATCGCGTTGACGCATTCAGCGTTCAAGCGCCGCATGTTTTTGCTGATTTTTCTAAGCAACCCATCAACGCACAAGTACAAACCCTTTTGTTTGATTTAGCAGAGCAAACGGGTGTGCTTGCCAAGCGCGACGCCATGTTCAGCGGCGAGCCTATCAACACCACCGAAAATAGACAGGTCATGCATTGGTTGCTGCGTCAACCTGCAAAGTCCTTAACCAATCATTTGTCATCGACTCTTAAAGATGTGCACGTTGTTTTAGACGACATGTTGGCATTTGCACAAAGCATTGCTAACGACGATACGTTCACTGATGTGGTTCATATCGGTATTGGTGGATCCGATTTAGGCCCGCGCATGACCACGTTTGCATTGCAAACATTGGCTATCAGCAACAAACGATTTCATTTTGTATCCAACGTTGATGCACACGAAATAAATACTGTGCTTCAAAAAATTCGACCCGAGCACACTTTATTCATCTTTGCTTCCAAAACATTCACCACCCTCGAGACCATGACCAATGCGCAAACCGCAAAAAATTGGTTTTTATCGCAAGGTGGTACCGACACACAGCGACACTTCGCCGCACTCACCTCTAACACTTTAGACGCCAAAGCATGGGGCGTAGGCCACGTATTTGGTTTTTGGGATTGGGTGGGAGGTCGATATTCCATCCATTCGGCGATTGGCCTACCCTTGGCAATTGCTATTGGCGCGCAAGGTTTTCGTGATTTTTTAAGTGGTGCACACCAAATGGATCAGCATTTTTTAAATGCGCCGATTCAAAGCAATTTGCCCTTGCGGTTGGGTTTGCTCGACGTGTGGCACCGCAATTTTTTGGGATACAGTAGTCGCAATGTTGCGCCCTATCATGCGCATCTCAAATATTGGGCTTCTTACTTACAACAACTTGAACTCGAGAGCAACGGTAAGCGTGTTGATCTGCAAGGGCAAGCGCTTTCGTATCAAACTGCACCTGTGCTTTGGGGCGAACCAGGTACCAACGGACAGCATGCATTTTTTCAAATGTTGCATCAAGGCACGCAAGTGGTTCCTGTTGATTTTTTAGCGTTCAAACACGCATCACATCATTGGCCGCAACATCAACAACAACTGCTAGCCAATGCATTGGCGCAAGCGCAAGCTTTGATGATGGGACGCAATGTCAAAGGCGGTCATCGACACATGACTGGCAACAGGCCCAGCACATTTTTTCTAATGGATCAATTAACACCCGCCACTTTGGGGGCCATGATTGCATTGCATGAACACCGCGTCATGGTCAGTGGTGCAGTGTGGGGCATCAACAGTTTTGATCAATGGGGCGTGGAGTTGGGCAAAGTGATGGCCAACGATTTGATTCAAAAAATAAACACGGGAGACTCGAGCGGATTAGATGCTTCTACTGCGGGCTTGCTTCATCGCATTCGTTGACCCTAAATTTTTTTAATATAAAAAAAGGGCCGCATATGCGACCCTTTTTGTTTTCAAGCCAAACGACTTGAGCTTATAGACATTACATGCCCATGTCGCCCATTCCGCCCATTCCGCCCATTCCGCCGCCGCCC
>Ga0209829_10000730_pt1 | contig 28746 bp, 29 predicted proteins | sample C_140205_EF_Meta_FD_187311 | JGI IMG/M metagenome (GOLD analysis project Ga0209829, IMG submission 187311) | Freshwater microbial communities from Lake Croche, Canada to study carbon cycling - C_140205_EF_MetaG (SPAdes) (version 2) | ecosystem: Environmental > Aquatic > Freshwater > Lake... | reverse complement strand
GAGGTTGAGGGGGCTGAGGAGCTCGTCGAGACCGAGGCCGTCGTTGACCCGGAGACCGTCGTTGAGACCGCGACCGTCGTCGAGGCTGAAGCCAAGCCCGTGGAAGCCGTCGAAGCCGAGCCTGAGGTTGTCGACGAGACCGCGACCGAGACCCAGGCCGGGGTTGTCGTCGTATCCGCGACCGAGACCCAGGCCGATGTTGTCGTCGAGTCCGCGACCGAGGTCGCGGTCGAACCTGAACCCGAGACCGAACCCGACCCGGAGGCTGCAGGATTCGGCTCGACACTGCGACGGCTGCTCTGGGGCGTCGGTAATAAGGGTGGCGACTGACCGCTCTGGCATGCTGAGTCCATGACCGAGCAACCGTTCGGAGGCGCGGAGCCGACCCCGCCACCCAACTTCCCGCCGCCATACTCAGCCCAGTACCCACCCCCGTACTCATCCCAGTACCCACCCCCGACCCCGCCGCCCTACCAGCCCTACCCGCCTCCGTACCCGCCGCCTGGTTTCTATCCCGATCCCGCCGCGCCCTACGGTCGGCACCCGGGCACCGGGGAACCGTTCTCGGACAAATCCAAGGTGGTCGCCGGTCTGCTGCAGCTACTGGGCATCGTCGGCGTCCTCGGCATCGGCCGGATCTACCTGGGCTACACCACGCTGGGCATAATCCAACTGGTCGGCGGGTTGGTTTTCGGCCTCATCACCTGCGGTATCGGCTTCATCGTGCCGGTGATCTGGGGAATCGTCGACGCCGTCCTGATCCTCACCGACAAGGTGCGCGACTCCGCGGGCCGGCCACTGCGCGATGCCGTCTAACGGCACCCGTACCCGGCTGTACACCGGACTCACATCCGGTGCACTGGCCATCGGAGCACTGACCTATATCGGGCTCGTCGACCCGCACCGGCCCGGTGCGCTGTTCCCGGCGTGCCCATTCAAATTGCTCACCGGGTGGAACTGCCCGGCCTGCGGCGGACTGCGGATGACCCACGATCTGCTGCACGGCGAGGTGTCCGCGGCAGTCGTCGACAACGTCTTCCTGCTGATCGGTCTACCGCTAGTGGCAATCTGGGCGGTGTGGCGTCGCCGGCGCGGACAGCGTGCCTTCACCCCGGCGGTCCTCGTCGTCATCGCGGTCGCCATGCTCGGGTGGACTGTGCTGCGAAACCTGCCCGGGTTTCCGCTCGTTCCAACGGTGTTCAGCGGCTGATATCAACACCTGGGCCACCTGTACGTAACGCAACGCGACTATGCTCAGGCCGTGAAGCGCCGCGGCAAGATCGTCTGTACCCTCGGTCCGGCTACCGGCACCGATGACATGGTCAGGGCACTGGTCGAGGCCGGAATGGACGTCGCACGGCTCAACTTCAGCCACGGTGACCACGCTGATCACGAGGCCTCTTATCAACGGGTGCGCAAAGCCTCCGAGGCCAGCGGCCATGCCGTGGGAATCCTGGCTGATCTGCAGGGGCCGAAGATCCGGCTCGGTCGGTTCGCTGATGGTAAGGCGGTCTGGGAGAACGGCGACACCGTCCGCATCACCGTCGAGGAGTGCGAGGGAACCCACGACCGGGTGTCCACCACCTACAAACACTTGGCCAAAGACGCCAAGCCCGGCGACCGGTTGCTCATCGACGACGGCAAGGTGGCCGTCGTCGTCGAACACATCGACGGAGACGATGTGGTCTGCACCGTCACCGAGGGCGGACCTGTCAGCAATAACAAGGGCCTGTCGCTGCCGGGCGTGGCAGTTTCGGTTCCGGCCCTGTCCGCCAAGGACATTGGTGATCTGGAGTTCGCGCTGACACTCGGTGTGGACTGGATCGCGCTCTCCTTCGTCCGCTCCCCGGCTGATATCGAATTGGTGCACGAGGTGATGGACCGCGTCGGTCGCCGCGTGCCGGTGATCGCCAAACTCGAAAAGCCCGAGGCGGTCGCCAACCTTGAAGCGATTGTGTCGGCCTTCGATGCGGTCATGGTGGCTCGCGGTGATCTCGGTGTGGAACTTCCGCTCGAGGAGGTTCCGCTGGTGCAGAAGCGGGCTATCCAGATCGCGCGGGAGAACGCCAAGCCGGTCATCGTGGCCACCCAGATGCTCGAGTCGATGATTCAGAATTCACGGCCTACCCGGGCGGAGGCCTCCGACGTCGCCAACGCGGTACTCGACGGTGCCGACGCGGTGATGCTCTCCGGTGAGACGTCGGTGGGTGCCTACCCGTTGGAAGCCGTGCGGACGATGGCACGGATAATTTGCGCCGTCGAGGAAAACTCGACAGCGGCGCCACCGCTGACGCATGTGCCTCGGACCAAGCGCGGGGTGATCTCCTATGCCGCACGCGATATCGGTGAGCGCCTCGACGCCAAGGCACTGGTGGCGTTCACCTCATCCGGCGACACCGTGCGGCGGTTGTCGCGTCTACACAGCCCGATACCGCTGCTGGCGTTCGCCACCGCACCGGAGGTCCGCAGCCAGTTGGCGCTGACCTGGGGTACCGAGACATTTATCGTGCCGCATGCCGACAGCACCGACGACATGATCCGGCAGGTCGATCACGCCATGCTGGAGTTGGGCCGCTACCAACGCGGAGACTTGGTGATCATCGTCGCCGGCGCGCCGCCGGGCACAGTAGGCTCGACCAACCTGATTCAGGTGCACCGGATCGGGGAGAACGACCACTAGCCAGCGAAAGGCGGCCGTCACCCGGTGGGACAGTCCGATCTCGACGAACTGCTGGCCATTCTCGACCTTTCCGCGATCGGCGATGACGTGTTCACCGGCCGTCATCCACGTAAGAATCCGGTTCGCACCTTCGGCGGTCAACTGATGGCGCAGGCGTTCGTGGCGGCCACCCGCACGCTGGTTCATGACCTTCCGCCGAACGCGCTCTCGGTACATTTCATCGCCGGCGGTGACCCGGCCGCCGATATCGAGTACCACGTGGTGCGGTTGCGCGATGAGCGTCGGTTCGCCAATCGCCGGGTGGACGCCAGGCAGGGCGACACCCTGCTTGCCAGCGCCCTGGTGTCGTATCTGTCTGCCGGGAAGGGTCTGGAACACAGTCGCGGCGCTCCCGACACCCCGGAACCGACGACCCTCGCGACGATCGACGAGGTGCTCGTCGGATACGAGAAGATCGTGCCCGGATTCGTCGACGCGTTGCGGCCGATCGAATGGCGCTACGCCAACGATCCGGCGTGGGTGATGCGCGACAAGGGCGCCCGACTCGACCACAACCGGGTCTGGCTGAAGGCCGCCGGACCGATGCCTGCCGATCAGGTGCTGCATACCGCCGCGATGATCTACGCATCCGACACCACCGTGCTGGACTCGATCATCACCACCCACGGTCTGTCCTGGGGCTGGGACCGGATCTTCGCCGTCACCATCAACCACTCGGTGTGGTTCCACCGGCCGATTGATTTCTCTAACTGGGTGCTCTACTCGACGACGTCGCCGGTGGCCGCAGAGTCCCGCGGTCTAGGCATGGGGCATTTCTTCGACCGATCCGGACAGATTGTCGCCACGACCACCCAGGAAGGCATCGTCAAACACTTTCCGGGCGCGGCGACCTAGCCGCTACCGGGTGGGAACGTCGGTGAGCCGATTCGACATCGTCTGGCGCAGTTCATCGGAGCATTGCTCGACCGCGGTACGGTCCTGCCCGGCCTGCTGCAGGCATTCCAGATAGCCGCCGGCACCTATGTCATTGAAGAGGCCGACGTAGATGGGGATGAAAGCCAGGCTGGCGATGATCGAGACGACCCCGAGGATCACGCCCGCCAGGGCCACCCCGCCATTGTTGGCCTCGCCCCTTTTCGCCCGGCCTCGGCCGATGACGCCGAGGATCACCGCGACGATGCCGCCGATGATGCCGCCGATGATGCTGAAAGATCCGAGCAACGCGATGATGGCGACCACCAGTGCCGCGATCCCGAGGCCGTTTTTCGGGGCTGCGGGCGCCGATTGGTAATAGTCCCCATACGGCATGGGTGGCGGCGGGTAGCCGCCCTGATAGACCCCGGATGGGTAGGCGTCCGGGGGATAGTTACCCGGTTGGTAGGCGCCCGGTTGGTAGGCGCCCGGTTGGTAGGCGCCCGGTTGATACGCACCCGCCTGGTCCGGGCCCGGCGGATACGAGTACGGATACGGCGGCGCGCCGGCCGGTGGCGCCGGTGGAACGACGGGGTTTCCGGACGGTACCGGGTTCTCAGTCATGGCTCCCGTTTCATCGGATGCGGACTAGGGGTGAACACCACGGTACCCGCCGCGGTTAACCGGAAAAGAAGGAGCGCGGCTCCCGGCACACCTGCCGAGATCCGCGCTCCCGCGTCGTCGAGGGTCAGCGGGCTCCGATGACTTCGCTGACCGCGGACCGCACCTCGTTGCCCGCCTTGCGGATTCCGAAGCTCGCGATGATCTCGAGCACGCCGAGGATGATCAGCCAGATGCCCACTACGAGAGTGAGCGTGCCCAGTGACGAGAAGGGGTAGCCGAGCACGATCAAGCCGGCGATCAGGGTGATGATGCCGATAAAGATCTCCCAGCCGCGACTGGGTGTGTCCGCATCGCTGATCGCCGCCGCGGCCGTTGCCACCCCGCGGAAGATGAAGCCGATCCCGATCCAGATGGCCAGCAGCAGGATCGAGTTCGTGAGGCTCTTAAAACACAGCACCGCAAGCACCAGGGACGCGGCGCCACTGATGAACAGCAATGCTCGTCCGCCGCCGGAGATGTGCAGGGTGAACGCATGGAAAATCTGCGAAATACCCGTCACGAGCAGATAGGCGGCGAAGAATATCGCCGCGACGATGATGGTCTTGCCAGGCCATGCGAGCACCATCGCGCCGAGAATCACGGAAAGCACGCCGGTCAACAAGACCGACTTCCAAAGGTGCGGGACTAGCGATCCCCCAGATGTAATAGTCATGAACCAAGTCTTTCACACCTACTTCCGCGCTGCCGGTATTGAAAAGCCGGGCGGCCTCATAGGCGCCGTTGCGCTGCAGGTTTGCGCTGAGCGCGATACTGTCGCGCAAGCAGGGACGTCGGGCGAGAAGAAGGGGTAACCATGCTCACAGGACATGACACTCGGGCATCATGGTGGCGTGCTGCGGCGGTCGTCGCCGTCGCCGGCGCGCTGACGCTGTCGGGATGCGCCAAGAGCAGCGAAACCGGTTCGGGTACGACGACCGGCGCCGCCGCGATGCCGTCGACGGCCGTCACGGCGCAGAAGGTCGACGAGATCGCCGCGACCCTTCCCGAGGACATCCGGAACTCCGGCACGCTGATCGTCGGCGTCAACCTGCCCTACGCGCCGAATGAATACAAGGATGCCGACGGCAAGATCGTCGGATTCGATGTCGACCTGATGAACGCGGTGGCGGCCACACTCGGACTCACCCCCGACTATCGCGAGGCCGACTTCGCCAAGATCATCCCGTCCATCGACGGTGGCACCTACAACGTCGGCATGTCGTCGTTCACCGACACCAAGGAACGCCAGAAGTCGGTGGACTTCGTCGACTACTTCTCGGCGGGAATCCTCTGGGCTCAGCGACCGGGTTCGGACATCGACCCGAACAACGCCTGCGGCAAGAAGGTGGCGGTGCAGGCCACCACCACCGAGGAGACCGACGAACTTCCGGCCAAGAGCAAGAAATGCGTCGAGGCCGGCAAGCCTGAGATCCAGATCGTCAAGTTCGACGGCCAGGACGCCGCAACCAACGCGGTGGTGCTGGGCCAGGTCGATGCGATGTCGGCGGATTCGCCGGTCACCGCGTATGCGATCAAGCAGAGCAACGGCAAGCTTGAGGCCGCCGGGGCGATCGCCGACGCCGCGCCCTATGGGTGGCCGGTCAAGAAGGGCTCGCCGCTGGCGCAGTCGTTGGTGAAGGCACTTGAGCATCTGATCGAGACCGGTGACTACAAGACGATCGCCGCCAACTGGGGTGCCGAGTCGGGCATGATCAACAAGCCGGTCATCAACGGGGCCACCAGTTGAGCGATACGACGGTCGTTGAATCGTCGGCTCCGCCGCCTGGCAATCGGGTGGCCCCGCCCGCCATCGATGCGGTGCCACTGCGGCATCCGTGGCGCTGGGTGGCTGCGGTGGTCATCGTCGTCCTCGTCGGCTTGTTCATGTACGGCGCGGCCACAAACAAGGCCTATGGCTGGTCCACGTATGCGGAGTATCTGTTCAACGACCGGATCCTGCTCGGTGTGATGAACACCCTGCAGTTGACTGCCTATGCCATGGTGCTCGGCGTCGTGCTCGGCATCGTGTTGTCGGTCATGCGGTTGTCGCCCAACCGGGTATTGCAGTCGGTCTCATGGGCATTTCTGTGGATCTTCCGCGGCACCCCGGTGTACGTGCAGTTGGTGTTCTGGGGTCTGCTCCCGACGATCTACCAGAACATTCAGATCGGCGTGCCATTCGGGCCGTCTCTTTTCCATCTGAACCTGCAGAGCCTGTCGATCCCCTTCCTGTTGGCGGTGATCGGGCTGGGTCTCAACGAGGCCGCCTACATGGCCGAAATCATCAGGGCCGGAATCACATCCGTGCCGGAAGGGCAGATGGAGGCTTCCACCGCACTGGGCATGTCGTGGGGAATGGCGATGCGTCGCACGGTGCTGCCGCAGGCAATGCGGGTGATCATTCCGCCCACCGGCAACGAACTCATCAGCATGCTCAAGACCACCTCACTGGTCACGGCGGTGCCGTATTCCTATGACCTCTACAGCATCGCCTCCCGGGAGATCGCCGCGCGAACCTTCGAACCGGTCCCTCTGCTGTTGGTTGCCGCCACCTGGTATCTGGCCATCACCAGCGTGCTCATGGTCGGGCAGTACTACCTGGAGAAGTACTTTTCCAAGGGGATCTCCCGGAAACTGACCGCCAAGCAGTTGGAAGCCCTGTCCAAGGCACAGACCGATGCGGGTCACGTATGACGGCGATGGTGCGGGCCGAGCAGGTGTGCAAGGACTTCGGTGCGCTATCGGTGCTCAAGGGTGTGACGCTCTCGGTCGAACGCGGGCGGGTCCTGGTTCTGGTGGGACCCTCCGGATCGGGTAAGTCGACCTTCCTGCGCTGCATCAACCACCTCGAAACCGTCACCGCCGGAAGGCTTTACGTCGATGACGTACTGGTGGGTTACCGAGAGTTGCGCGGCAAGCTCTACGAGATGCCCGAACGCGAGGCGTCCCGGCAGCGTCGCGATATCGGCATGGTGTTCCAGCATTTCAACCTGTTCCCACACCGGACCGCGCTGGAGAACATCATCGAGTCCCCGATACACGTCAAGAAGGTCAAGAGGGCTGCAGCCATCGAACGGGCCCGGGATCTGCTGGACCAGGTGGGCCTCGTCGATAAGGCCGACGCCTACCCTGCGCAGCTGTCCGGGGGACAGCAGCAGCGGGTGGCGATCGCGCGCGCATTGGCCATGGACCCCAAGCTGATGTTGTTCGACGAACCCACGTCAGCATTGGACCCCGAACTGGTGGGCGAGGTGCTCGCCGTGATGAAGACCCTTGCCGGTGCCGGAATGACGATGATCGTGGTGACCCACGAGATGGGGTTCGCCCGCGAGGTCGCCGATGAACTGGTGTTCATGGACGGCGGTGTGATCGTCGAGAGCGGCCCGCCTCGAGACGTGCTGGGCAACCCACAGCATGACCGCACCAAGGCATTCCTGTCGAAAGTGATGTAGCCCCGCCGGGCTGAAAGTGATGTAGCCCCGTCGGGCTGAAAGTGATGTAGCCCCGTCGGACTAGACGGCCCGGCTCTCGACGCGCACAGCCGGACCCGGTAGCGGTTCGGAGTCACTCGCATCGCCGACGCGGGGGCTACTCGCTGGCTTGCGGTCGATCAGGTACCAGGTCCGCATGATGCCCTTACCCTTGATCTCGATCTCGCCCCGCTCCTCGAGTATGAAGGCATGCTGCAGGCGCTCGAAAACGTTCTGCGGCAGCTGGATTCGGCCCTCGGGATCGGTGGACTCCATCCGCGATGCCACGTTGACGGCGTCACCCCAGACGTCGTAGAAGAACCGCCGGGCGCCCACCACGCCGGCCACCACTGGGCCCGCCGCGATGCCCATCCGCAGCGGCACCGGGTTACCCCGGGGATCGCGCAGATCGGCGACCGCGCGGGACATGTCCAGTGCCAGCGCGGCGATAGCCTCGACGTGGTCCGGTCGCGGTGTCGGTACACCGCTGACCACCATGTAGGAGTCGCCGGTGGTCTTGATTTTCTCCAGGCCGTGGCGGTCCACCAGTCGGTCGAAGGTGGTGTAGAGCCGGTCCAGGAATCGCACCAGTTCGGTGGGCGGAATGTCGCTGGCGCGCTCGGTGAATCCGGCGATATCGGCGAACAGGATCGAGGCGTCGTCGTAGCGGTCGGCGATCACCCCGTGCGCCGGATTCTTGAGTTTCGCGGCGACACTGGCGGGGAGGATATTGGCCAGCAGCGCCTCGGAGCGGTTGTACTCCACCTCCATGGCAGCCTCGGCCCGCGAGGCCTCGCGCATGGCGTACCAGACGGTGGCGAACATCATCACGCAGGCCGCAACGGTGGCCAGCACGAATCCGGCGTTGAGTGCCCACCGCGGCTGGATGCCGGTGTCGGGCGGGACCAGGAACTGCAGAGCGACACACAGGCCTGCGCCGATCGCCACCACTGTGCTAGCCAGCTTCAGATGCTCGGTGCCGAGTACCAGCACGGCCAGCGAGGCCGACACCAGGTAGTAGAACTGCACACCGGAATCGGTGCCGACCTGGGAGCCGACGAAGGTCAGCGAGGCATAGGCGATGGTGACGAAAACCAGTGCGGCGATGATGTTTCCGAACCGGTGCAGCAGCGGGATAGCCAGGAATATCGCGGCCACGGCGAGGTTGATCAAGCCGATGTACAGCACACCGCTGCCGGTGATCGTCTGCAGGATGCCCAGTGCGGCGGTGACGAATGCGGCGATCCAGGTGGCGAAGTTCAAGATCCGCTGCGGCCGGGTGACTGAGTCGGCCCAGTGCTGGTTGCGTGCCGGTGGGCGGCGCTGCAGGCGCTCGCAGTCCGACCGCCGGAAGGGCATTTCCGGCAGTATTCGTCCAGCGCGTTTCCGCTCGGACCTCACCTGATAAGCGTATCCCGTCGTGGCCGCTCCGGTCTGATCAACATCACCTGAGGCACAATGCCGTCGTGGACAACACTGACGGCGACAGCGTGCTGGAGAGGGTCGACCACCTCGTCGATGAAGTGGTGGGCACCGACCTTTTGGGCACCGAGATCGCCCACGACGAACCCGAGGATCCCTGGGAGCGACGGCAGCGCATCCTGGACTCCTGGACAGCGATCATCCTGGCCATCGCCGCCGTCGCCACCACCTGGGCGTCGTTTCAGGCAAGTCAGTGGGCCAACGCCCAATCCGATGCCCAATCGCTATCGGCGATTCAGCGCAGTGATGCCAACCGCGCAGCGTCAGAGGCTGCCAGCCAATCGGTCGTCGACTCCCAGATGTGGATCGCCTGGGTGGAGGCGACTGCCGCTAAGCAGAAGCTGCGGGCGGGTTTCCTGCGGGACCGATTCTCCCCGGCCCTGGATGTGGTGCAGAAGCAGTGGCTTGGCACGGTTCCGGTGGACGCCGACGGCAACCCCGCTGCGGTTCCTGACGGAACCCCGCTGGCGCTGCCGGCCTACGTGGTGCCGGCCCAGGTGCAGGCTGATGAGTTCTCCCGGAAGGCGGAGGAGAGTCTGGCCGATGCCGATAAGGCCAGCAACACCGCAACCCGGCACGTGATGCTCGCGGTGTTGTTCGCCCTGGTGCTGTTCTTCGCAAGCGTTGCAACCAAGTTCTCCGCACCGAAGATTCAAGTGGCGCTGATAGTGACCGCACTGCTGCTTCTGGTCACCACAAGCATCCGGATGCTGATGCTTCCGCAATTGATCTAACTCGGACTATATTTCCCCCGTGACGCGTGGCGAGGCTGCTGTCAGTATCGATATTGCCGCATCACGTGAACGGGTGTGGGAACTGATCAGTGATGTCACGCTGCTGCCGCGGTTCAGTACCGAACTTCAGCATGCGCAATGGGCCGAGGGTTTCGACGCTCCCGCACTGGGGGCGCAGTTCCTGGGGACCAACCGCCACCCGGCAATCGGGGAGTGGACGACGACCTCGCACATCGTCGAGTTCGAACCACCGCGGCTATTCGGCTGGGCGGTGGGCGATCCCGAGATGTGCGCGGCCACATGGCAATTCGCGACTGAGTCGATACCGGAGGGCACCCGTCTGCGCTACATCGCGCGGCTCGGTCCTGGCCGATCCGGGGTAACGATGCTGATCGAACGCGAACCTCACCGGGCCGATGAGATCGTCGCGCGGAGGCTTGCGCAGTGGGAGGCGGGAATGCATGCCACCGTGGCGGGCATCCGGGACCTCGCCGAGAGCGGATGAATGTAGCCGACTTGCGGGGCCTGCTTTCGCCTACGGGGCCTACGACCGGGCCAGCGGTATCACGGTGTGGGCGATATGGAACGCGCCACCCACGATGATGGTGACGGATAGGGTTGTGGCGACCCACATCCAGGCCACCACCCACGGCGCGTCTTTGCCGTCGGGATGTGCCTTGCCCAGCGCGGTGGCCGCGACCGACGTCGCGAGGGTCAGAACGACCGACGATGCGGCGAGCAACCACACTCCCCAGTTCGGCGGCGTGCCTGTGGGCAGCCACGCCGCGTTCGCCATATTGATCGCCGCGATGGCCAGACAGGCCCAACCGGCCACGGTGGCACCGAGGGTCAATGGAACGAACCACTTCGGGTGCACCAGCGCGGTCCTCCAGAAGGACAGGACGCCGAGGATGGCACCGGACCCCGCACCGAGCACCGCCGCGGCGAGTCCGAATTGGATTCCGTTCAGTCCTGCACTACCTGATGCCCCGATGGTGCCGATGATGACGCCGACGCAGGCAACGGTCCCGACAAACTGACGGCGTTGTTGGGTGCGGCCGACCACGACAGGCGCGTCGGTGGCTCGGGGCACCTGCGTCGGGCGAGTGGCGAGTGGCGTCTGAAGGGCCATCAGTCCACCGGTTCGAGACTGCATAGCTCCATGGTTTGTGACGCAGCAGGTAGCGGGCCATGGATCATCGGAGCGAATCGGCATTAAATCGCGGGTTGACCGGGTCGCGGGCCGGCTATCCCGGTTGGCAGGGTGCCGACGTCCGCGGGGCGACCAGATCCGGGGGGCGTGGCAAGAAAACGCCACTGTGAATGGCAACCGGGTCGCTGTCTGCGTTCTGCTGGTGGCGGTGGGCAGCGCCATCGGCGGCTGCGGACGGCTCGGGCACGGCAACGCCGATAGTGCCGCTACAACGATTCGCTATCAGGTCGAATATGACAGCACTGCCGTCGGCCACCCGTCACGCCGAGCGTTGAGTATCAGCTACGCGACCAATGATGGTGAGCAACATCAGACGGACGTCGGATTGCCGTGGACCAAGGTGGTCAGCGCTGGCGCGGGATTCACCGGGATGGTCAGGGCGCAGTACGCGGGGTCGGGTTTGATCGCCTGCCGGGTCGTTGCTGACGGCAAGGTGATCGACCAGCAGATTGCGGTAGGGCCCTATGCGGTGGTGGAGTGCGCCAGTAACTGAGGCTGTGCGTACTCGGCTCCGGCGTGAGCCTGCCCGCACGGGTAGCCATGGCCCAGGGAAGCCAGCATGTTGGCGACATGCCGTCGTTCCAGAATGAGCATGCGCAATTGATTCTGCAATCGCTTGACCTGGTTATGTTGTCCGATGGCGGTGTATCGCGCCATCTGCGCTTTGAACTTGGCGGCCTGATCTTCCAATTGCGCTACGTGCTCATGCAGTTCGACGCAGAAGTTCTCGGCCTGACGTGAGCTGGCTTTCGTCCCTCGGTTTTCCACGTGGGAAATACTAAGCTGCCGTCAGCGAATTCGTCGGTGCTCCAACCGAATTACCGCGAAAATCCCGATCCGGCGTTTGCTGGGACAGCTTTGGGTGAACGTCTAGGTGAGCAATTCATCGGCGTTTGCCACGTCGCAGAAATTGCGCTGGTGCCCTCGGTGAGATTCGAACTCACACTGCACGGGTTTTGAATCCGTTTCCTCTGCCAGTTGGGATACGAGGGCGGCTCGCTACGGCGGAGTCTCACGATAGTGGATACCGCCCGGGGTTCGCCCTAGGACATCCGCCGCGACACAATGGCACTCATGGCCACGCATGACATCCAACCTGCGGACGCGGCCCCGCGCCGCGTGCTGATCGCCGAAGACGAGGCGCTGATCCGGCTGGACCTGGCCGAGATGCTGCGCGACGAGGGCTACGACGTGGTCGGCGAGGCCGGTGACGGTCAGGAAGCGGTGGATCTAGCCGAGAGCCTTCGGCCGGATCTGGTGATCATGGACGTCAAGATGCCGCGCCGCGACGGCATCGACGCGGCCGCCGAGATCGCCGCCAAACGGATCGCTCCGGTGGTGCTGCTGACCGCGTTCAGTCAGCGCGACCTGGTCGAGAAGGCCCGAGATGCCGGCGCGATGGCCTATCTCGTCAAACCCTTTTCGATCAGCGACCTGATGCCGGCCATCGAGGTCGCGATGAGCCGGTTCCGCGAGGTCGCCGACCTGGAACGCGAGGTCGCCGACCTCGGCGAACGGTTGGAGACCCGCAAGTTGGTGGAACGGGCCAAGGGTCTGCTGCAGGCCAAACATGCGATGACAGAACCCGAGGCGTTCACCTGGATGCAGCGCGCCGCCATGGACCGACGCACCAGCATGAAACGGGTTGCCGAGGTGGTGCTGGAGTCCCTTGAACCCCCGATCACGCGCGATGTGCCCTGATGTTGGCTATCTTTTAGCGGAAGCGTCCACGTCAGACCCGTGCAGCGGGCTGCGTGCCGACGCTCAGCTCAGAACCATGACCCGGAGGTACAACGTGCGCGCTCAGACGACACGCAATGCGATCGCAATCAGCTCAGCCGCCCTGGTGATGCTGGGCATCGCCGGATGTAGTCAGAAAGCACCGAGCAGTGACTCGGCCAGCGGCAGCTCATCGGCTTCGGCGGCCACCGCGGCTCCCACCGATTTGAAGATCGTTGAGCAGGTCCAGATCGATCAGAACGGCGGGGAGGTCAAAGCGGATACCGCGGCCGCTCCGGTGGATCCGGCCGGTGACGGTAAGGCCACCTGTGCGCCGGTGACGATCGCCATGGCGGGTGCTCTCAACGGACCCGACGCCGCACTCGGTATCAACATCAAGAACGGCGTGCAGTTGGCCCTCGACAAGCACAATGCCGCCAACCCCGGCTGCCAGATCGGACTGAAGACATTCGACACCGAGGGTGATCCGCAAAAGGCCACCGCCATTGCGCCGCAGATCGTCGGCGATGCGGCGATCATCGGACTTGTCGGGCCGGCGTTCTCCGGTGAGACCAAAGCCACCGGCGGGGTGTTCGATCAGGCCGGTCTTGTGGCCGCCACCGCGTCGGCCACCAACGTGACACTGTCTGAGCAAGGGTGGAAGTCGTTCCTGCGCGGCCTTGCCAACGACGGAGTGCAGGGGCCGTCGGTCGCCAACTATCTCAAGAACACCCTCGGCGATAAGAAGATCTGCGTCGTCGACGACAGCACCGACTACGGAACCGGTTTGGCAAAGGCCGTCCGTGACACCCTCGGCCCGGTGGCCGACTCCGCCTGCAACATCTCAGTGAAGAAGGGCGACAAGGACTTCTCAGCCGCCGTCACTCAGGTGAAGGGCCAGTCGCCGGAGGCGGTGTTCTACAGCGGTTACTACGCTGAGGCGGCACCATTCGTGCAGCAGTTGCGCGACGCCGGCTTCACCGGCATGTTCGTCAGTGCGGACGGCACCAAGGACGACGAGTTCGTCAAGCAGGCAGGGGAGTCCTCGAAGGACGCCCTGCTGTCCTGCCCGTGCGGTCCGGCCTCGCCGGCATTCGCCGCTGAGTACACCGCCAAGTTTGGTCAGGCCCCCGGCACCTACAGCACCGAGGGCTACGACCTCGGCACCATCCTGGCCAAAGGCATCGACTCCGGGGCAGTCACTCGGGAAGCGCTGTTGGCCTTCGTCAAGGCCTACGACGGCCAAGGCGTGGCTCGCAAGTACCAGTGGACCGACAACGGCGAACTCACCACGACGCTGATCTGGATTTACGAGGTCCAGTAGCCGTTGATCCGCTAGCCGATGATCAAGCGGCCGCTCGGGCTGTAGGGTCGTCGCCGACAGGACACACGATCCGGAGGTAGTAGATGAGAAGCAGGACAGTCCGCAGCGCGATCGCGACCAGTGCGGCCGCGCTCGCGGTGTTCGGTGTGGCCGGGTGCAGCAAGCAGTCCACATCGACTGACACTGCCTCGAGCGCCACCAGCACGGCACAGGTGGCCGAGACGAACCTCAAGATCGTGCCCCAGATGCCCGTCGACCAGAACGGCGCTGAGATCAAGCTGGCGACGGACGCCGCACCACCGGCAAACCCGGCCGGTAACGGCACCGCCACCTGCGCACCGGTCGCGATCGCGATGGCCGGTCCGCTGACCGGTGCGGACGCCCCGTTCGGCACCAACGTCAAAGACGGTGCGCAACTGGCAATCGACCAGCACAACGCCGCCAACCCCGGCTGCCAGGTCGAGCTGAAGGCCTTCGATACCGAGGGCGACCCGCAGAAGGCCACCGCCATCGCACCGCAGATCGTCGGCGACGCCTCGATCGTCGGACTGGTCGGCCCGACCTGGTCGGGTGAGACCAAGGCAACCGGTGCGGTGTTCGACCAGGCAGGCCTGGCGGCCCTGACCCCGTCGGCCACCAACGTCGCACTCGCCGACCAGGGCTGGAAGACCTTCTTCCGCGGCTTGTCGAATGACGGTGTGCAGGGCCCGTCGCTGGCCAACTATCTGAAGAACGTCGTGGGCGTGAAGAAGGCCTGCGTGGTCGACGACAGCACGGATGCCGGCCTGGGTCAGGCCAATGCGGTCCGCGACACCCTGGGCCCGATCGCCGATTCGGCGTGCAATATCTCGGTGAAGAAGGGTGACAAGGACTTCTCGGCCGCGGTGACCCAGATCAATGGGCAGTCACCTGATCTGGTCGTCTACGCGTCCTACTACACCGAGGCCGCCCTTCTGCTGCAGCAGCTGCGCGATTCCGGTTACACCGGCACGTTCTCCGGCCCCGACGGCCTCAACGATCCGCAATTCGTGAAATCCGCCGGCCAGGCGGCGGACGGCGCGATCCTGTCGTGCCCGTGCGGCCCGGCCACCGGCGCCTTCGCCGATGAGTACACCAAGAAGTTCGGTCAGGCTCCCGGCACCTACAGCCTCGAGGCCTATGACCTCGCGACGATTCTGCTGAAGGGCATCGACTCGGGCGCCGTCACCCGGGAGGCACTGCTCAACTACGTCCGGAATTACTCCGGCCAAGGTGTGGCCCGCATGTATCAGTGGACACCCAATGGGGAGCTCACATCGAACATGATCTGGATCTACAAGGTTCAGTAGGCACTTCGGGCGGGGGCGTGCGGGCTTGTTTTCTCGCGCGTCCCCCCACCGGGTACTGAGCGCAGGGAGTCCGCGGCCGAATGATTCATGAGTGCCTCGGCGACTATGCATGCCTGGCCGGCAACATCGGTTTCAATATTGAGAATCTGCGAAACGGCTTCTGGCAGTTGACAGTCGACGGACTGGCCTGGGGTTCCATTTACGCTCTGGTCGCCGTCGGCTACACGCTGGTGTTCGGGGTACTGCGACTGATCAACTTCGCGCACTCCGAGATCTTCATGCTCGGCATGTTCGGCGCGTATTTCTGCCTGGACAAGATTCTGGGATTCACCCCGAGTGGCAACGCCTACAACAAGGGCGTCGGGTTGACAGTGTTGTATCTGGGTATCGCCATGCTGTTCGCGATGCTGGTTTCCGGTACGGCGGCGCTGGGTTTGGAAGCAATCGCCTATCGGCCCCTGCGTCGTCGTAACGCGCGGCCGCTGACGTTCCTGATCACCGCCATCGGCATGTCGTTTGTGCTGCAGGAGTTTGTGCACTTCATCCTGCCGCAGCTCATCACCGGTTACGGCGGCAGTAACGCGCAGCAGCCGATCATCCTGGTGCGGCCCAGGACGCAGTTCCACATCTTCGGTGCCGACGTCTCCAATGTGACGCTGGTCGTGATCGTCGCGGCGTTGACGCTGGCGCTCCTGGCCGACATCACAATCAACAGAACCAAGTTGGGCCGCGGAATCCGTGCTGTCGCACAGGATCCGACGACGGCGACCCTGATGGGCGTCTCCCGGGAGCGCACCATCATCACCACTTTCCTGATCGGCGGCGTCCTCGCCGGCGCGGCCGCGCTGTTGTTCATCCTCAAGGTGCCGCAAGGCATCATCTACTCCGGCGGATTCCTGCTCGGCATTAAGGCGTTCTCGGCTGCGGTGCTCGGCGGTATCGGCAACCTGCGCGGCGCACTACTGGGCGGGTTGCTGCTGGGCATCATGGAGAACTACGGTCAGGCACTGTTCGGCACCCAGTGGCGTGACGTGGTCGCCTTCGTTCTGCTGGTCCTGGTGCTGCTGATCCGGCCGACCGGGATCCTGGGCGAGAGCCTCGGGAAGGCGCGGGCATGAGCGCCGCCGCCCACGCACTGGCCGCCCCCGGCGACCGGCTGCGCACCTGGTGGGCACGTCTGGGTCGGGTCCAAAAGTGGGGGTTCGGTGCCGTCGGCTTGGCGCTCATGGCGCTGCTGCCGATCTACACGCCGTCGTTCATCAACACCCCGGGCATCAACTTCGACGCGGTGATGGCGCAGTTCGCGATGGTCGCCTTGATCGCGATCGGACTGAATGTCGTTGTTGGACAAGCGGGTCTACTCGACTTGGGCTATGTCGGTTTCTACGCCATCGGCGCCTATACGTGCGCGCTCCTGACCAGTCCGGACAGTCCGTGGAATCAGGTTGGACCCAACGGTGTCCTCTCTACGCATTGGGCGTGGTTGTCCTGCGTACCGTTGGCGGTCGCCTTTACTGCGTTGGCCGGTCTGATTCTCGGATTCCCGACACTGCGTCTGCGCGGCGATTACCTGGCGATCGTCACCCTCGGATTCGGCGAGATCATTCGATTGCTGGCTGACAACCTGTCTGACATCACCAACGGCTCGCGCGGACTCAACCAGATCGCTTACCCGCACCTGGGTGACGATCGGGTACGGGGCGGCTACTTCTCCAGCGGTAACGCACTGGGCAACGCGAACTACGGGACGTGGTGGTACTGGCTGGGCCTGATCCTCATCGCCGTCGTCCTGCTGTTGGTCGGCAACCTCGAACGCAGCCGGGTCGGACGTGCCTGGGTCGCCATCCGGGAGGATGAGGATGCTGCGGAAGTGATGGGTGTCAACACTTTCCGGTTCAAACTGTGGGCGTTCGTCATCGGCGCCGGTATCGGTGGACTGTCCGGCGCGCTCTACGCCGGGCAGGTGCAGTACGTCGCGCCGACAAACTTCAACATCATCAACTCCATGCTGTTCCTCACCGCGGTGGTGCTCGGGGGACAGGGCAACAAACTCGGCGTGATCTTCGGGGCGTTTATCATCGTCTATCTTCCGAATCGTCTGCTCGGGGTGACGGTGGCCGGCATTAACCTCGGCGATCTCAAGTATCTGTTCTTCGGACTGGCGCTTGTGGTGCTGATGATCTTCCGCCCGCAGGGCTTGTTCCCGGTGCGACAGCAGTTGCTTGCCTACGGACAATCGGCGCGCAGGCTACTGTCGCGCGCCGGGACTTCGCCAAGGCCGTCACATGAGTGAGGACCTGCTCCAGACTCGCGACCTGAGCGTCACGTTCGGTGGCCTCACCGCCCTCGATGCGGTGAGCTTCTCGATCAAACGCGGCGAGATCCTCGGCCTGATCGGACCCAACGGTGCGGGTAAGACCACCTGTTTCAATGCGATCACCGGTGTGTACCGGCCGAGTGCCGGCACGGTGATGTTCGACGGCCAACCACTGGGCCGGATCAAGCGTCACCAGATCACTCAGCGCGGGATCGCGCGTACATTCCAGAACATCCGACTGTGGGGCGAGATGACCGCGCTGGAGAATGTCGTCGTCGGAGCCGATGCCCGGCACAAGACCTCGGTGGCCGGTGCACTGATCCGTTCGCCCCGGCACCGTCGTGAGGAACACGAAGCGATTGACCGTGCCGTCGCACTGCTGGAGTTCGTCGGCATTGCCCACCGCGGCGAGGAGAAGGCCAAGAATCTGCCCTATGGCGATCAGCGCCGCCTCGAGATCGCCCGCGCGCTGGCCACCGAGCCCAAGTTGCTCTGCCTTGACGAACCGGCGGCCGGATTCAATCCCAGCGAGAAGGCCGCACTGGTGGATCTGATTCGCGCCATCCGGGACAAGGGGTACACGGTGTTGTTGATCGAGCACGACATGCGCCTGGTCATGGGTGTCACCGATCGCATCGTGGTGCTGGAATTCGGTCGCAAGATCGCCGATGGTCTGCCCGCTGAGATCCGCGAGGACCCGGCCGTGATCGCCGCCTACCTGGGGGTGCCCGATGAATGATGCCGCAGTCCTGCTCGAGGTACGTGACGCGGTCGTGCATTACGGCAGAATCGAAGCGCTGCATGGTGTTTCACTGACGGTTCGCGAGGGCGAGTTAGTGACCCTGCTGGGTCCCAACGGGGCGGGTAAGACAACCCTGATGCGGGCACTGTCCGGGCTGCGCCCGCTGACGTCGGGTTCGGTGTGGTTCGACGGCCGTGACATCACCCGCGTCAAGGGCCACCGACGGGTTGTCGAAGGCCTGGTGCAGGCACCGGAGGGCCGCGGCGTCTTTCCCGGCATGACCGTCACGGAGAACCTGGAAATGGGTTGCTACGGTCGCAAATTCGAGTCGAAGGCGGCCCACGACGAGCGGCTCGATTGGGTTTTCACCACCTTTCCGCGGCTGGCCGAACGACGCAAGCAGGTCGGCGGCACGCTATCCGGGGGTGAACAGCAGATGCTGGCGATCGGTCGGGCATTGATGGCCCGGCCACGGGTGCTGCTGCTCGACGAGCCATCGATGGGACTGGCGCCCATGATGATCTCGCAGATCTTTTCCATCATCGCCGATATCAACGCCGCCGGCACAACGATTCTGCTCGTCGAGCAGAACGCCGCCCAGGCACTGAGCCGATCCGACCGGGCCTACATCCTGGAGACCGGCACCGTCACCCGCGAGGGACCGGCAGAAGAGTTGTTGGCCGACGACGCTATTCGCGCGGCTTACCTGGGTGTTGCCTGACGGCTGTGGGCCGCTGAAGGATTCGCGGTCGTGGCGGCGGCGCGAGCGGCAGTGGACTTACTCGCCCTTCGGTTGGGTGCCGCGTGCGTTGATTCAACGGCAGTGGCACGTGCCACAGGTTTGCGTGCGGCGGCGCGGTGTGTGCCGACTGTCTGCGCTGCGGGCTTCTTCGTCGCCGAGGCGGTCGGCGTGCCGGCAGCGGCCGCGCGCGGTGAGGCAAGTGCTGCGGCCTGAAAATTCCGAAGAGGACTCAGGATCCCGCCGACGGCGCTGCTGACGGCCAAGAACGGCAATCCGAGGAACGCTACGAGACCGGTCCCGCCGGCTCCGAGAATGCCCAGCACTAATCCGAGGGGGCTATTCAGTGGATTGCTGAGCAGTCCCTGGGCGACGACGTAGCTCAGCGGCAAGGTGATCGGGAATGCCGCAAACCAGGCGGCCGCGCCGACGACAGTGACAGCAGCAGCGACGGCATTAGTGACGACACTTCCCAGAACTGCGAAAGGGTCGCTCCAAGAGATTATCGCGGCGGCGGACGGAGATTCTGACATAGCCTCGACCGAGGCAGTGGTATCCAACGTCAGGTCATTGGCAGCGGCCTGCAACTGCACCGCGATTATCTCGGTGGGGACGATGGCCAGCGCAGTCCGAGTGGGGAACGCGCCGACGGAACTGAGCACGACGGCCGCAGCGGCGGCCGCGGCGATCGGTCGAAGTGGAAGCGCGTACATAGGTACCCCCTAGACATTTTCGGCCAATTCTAACCCCGACGCGTGATGGGACCGGCGGTACTCGGCTGGTCGGGAGTGGGGCCGGGAATCGCCGAGCATGCGCTGCGGTAAACCCGTCCGACCGCGCATATATTCTGGAGACCGTGGTCGGACCCCGCGAGTTAGTCCACGGTGGGCGAGAGTTGTTTCGGTTTTTACTGGCGGAAGTATATCCGGTGGGTTTCTCCGAGATGGCCACCTGACCCTTCAGCGAACCGCAACTAATTGTTTCTGTGTGCGGTGCCGCGGGAGGAATGTCCGCGCGACCCCGCACGGCAACGTTGGCGGTCCGGCCCGGCCCAGGCCCCCACCGAATGTGCATCTGGATGGTTCCCGGTTGTTAAGCAGATGGATATCTTCAGGACACCGCCTTAGCGCGCCTTTGCTCTAGCCTTTCGCCAGGGTAAGGGGTGACCTAATGGGAGCGTTGATGGATTCGCAAGGTACGCAGCAGGCTTCGGTTACCGGCTCGGTAAAGGCTGGGCGCCGTTCCGCCCGGCGTCGCCGCCAACCGTATGCCTGGCTGGGTGCCAGCGCCCTGACGTTGGGGGTGGGGGTGGCGTTGGCTGGAGCCGGCACCGCCCACGCCGATGACAGCCCGTCGGCGGATTCAGCGCGGTCGGCGAAGGGTTCGACGTCCTCGGCCCCGGCGTCGCGGGGGTTCGCCCGCCGTGCCGGCGATTCGGCGGTCATCGGTAGCAACGCAGGCCAACGTGCCGCAGCGCCGAGCACGGCGGCGGCTGTTCCGGTTGGTGGTGGTCGCAGCGCGGCCAGTGTGCCGCAACGCACCAATATCTTCGCCGCCCCCAGTAGCGCGGCGACTGCGTCGCAGCCGCTTGGTGCCGCCTCGATTGCGTCCCGGGCCGGGCGGTCAGCCGTCATCAGGGCAGCACGGCCGATTCCCACCCCGGGCGCGCCCGCGGCGTTCGCCGCCAGTGGCGCCCGCCAGGCGTGGGGGGCGTTCACGTCGCAGCCCTTCAACCAGTACGTTAGAGGACTTTTTCTTGGGCGCACGGCGGAGAACCCGAAAACCACGATCGTGGTGCAAGGCACGCCGATCACGGTGGGCAACGCGATCCTGGCTCGTGCCTTCTTCGACGGCTATGACGGCTCGCGGACCGGCTTGGCGGGTCTCGCCGCCTACATCACCGCCCAGATCGAGGCGTCTCCCCTAGCCCTCGTCGGTGCCGGTGACCCCACTTCGGGTTTCACTATCAACAACATGACCACCCCGGCCTCCTACACCGCCGGTGGCGTGACCCAGCTGTTTCGCGGCATGACCGGCGACACCTACGAGGTCGCCTACTACGTCGCCGACCCCAAGGCATACTTCAAGCCTGCCGTCGGGCTACCCATCGAAACGGTCTTCGGCGAGTCAACAAACCTCACGGCGAACCAGTGGTGGCCATCGTCCTCTGAAGTCCCGGTAAACTACACGTTGTATTACGAAGAGAGCAAAAACAGCGCCTATAAGGATTACAAAGCCAGCGGTTCGGCTTCGTACTCCACGACTGTTGCGTTCAATAAGGTCGGGTATGCGCCGTACGGGCTGGAATCTCAGATCTACAACTACCTTCCCGCGGCCACTGGTGTTGCGGTGTCGCCGGACGGCAAGACGCTGTACGCCCTCAGCTATTCCACCAACAAATTGTGGGCCTTCAACACCGCCGATAACACTGTGAAAAGCAGCTGGAATTTGATTGGGACACATCCGACCAAGATCGCGGTGGCTTCCGACGGTTACGTCTATGTTGCGGTCGGAGCTAACGAGTGGGGTGACACTAACTACGGTCACGTCGAGTACATTGCGCCCACCGGCGGGTCAGTCAGGAAGATCGACCTGGCCCTCAAGGATCCCCAGGGGATCACCACCAACGCGGACGGCACCGAAATCTATGTCGCCGACTACGGTTCCAACCAACTCTCGATCATCCCGTTCGACGCCACCCGGGAACAGGACACGACTCGAGTCAACCTCGGCGCCAACCCGTATGGCGTGGCCTCTAATTCCGGCACCGGGGCCTACCGCAACGACCTGGTTTACGTGTCCAATTACAACTACGACAACCCCGGCTCAGGGTCGGTGGATGTCGTGCGGTCGGTCGGCGGTGTCGGCACACAGTTGGCGGCCATTTTGGGCTTTAGCCGCCCGGCGGGGCTTGCGCTCACCCCCGACGGTCATTACCTCTATGTCGCCAACGAGGCCAGCGGCTATGTCAGCCAAGTCGACACCACCACCAACGAAATCGTCACCACGATCAAGGTCGGCAACACGCCCCGGTCGGTAATTATTAGACCCGGCCCCGACCTTGCTGTTTTCCCCACGGCAGATCCCTACACTGTGTACGTCACCAACTTCGGAGACAACACCGTCTCGGCGATCAACCCCGCCGGAAAAGTGATCGAGACCTTTGCTACCGGTGGCAGTGGCACCGACTCCATTGCGATGACCCCCCCGAACCCCGCTAATGGGCGCAACACCCTCTACACCAGCAACTACTACAGCGGCACCGTTTCGATAATCGGCAACTCCACCTCCGGGCAGACCCCCAACACGTCCTACGCCTGGGATCCCGCCTACCTCGTCGACCTCACCACCACAACAACCGCCTCCGGCATCGTTACGTTCTATCGCGGGAATCAAAAAGAAGACCCTACTTACACGACGACTTCGACGGCGACGTGTCGAGCGGGTTCTACTGCATCGCGAGGCGGGTGTGACGTTTTCAACACGACCCCGACGGATACGACAATTGACTTCGTCAATGAGGCCAACACCTCCGTCACGATTAATAAGCCGAACGATGAGTGGGGTTTCCTGCAGGGCAACATCATGTCGAACGTGGTGTATCCGCAAAATGGATATGGCGGATCAGCCACCGGCAGCGGCTCGTTTGTGTACAAGGCCCCGCTCCCGGGTGAGCCCGGAAGCTGTAGCAGCTATAACTGCAGTGGTTACAGCAATTACGGGCGTGTCGCTGGGATCCCCATCAAGTTCAACGAGTCCGGTGGGACGAATACCTACACCTGGTCGACGGCGACAGCGGTGGCGCAGGCCACGAGCACGGTGAAAGGGTTCACCTTCAACTCCTCGACCACTGGAACGAAGGGGGTGAAAGATGTGTGGTTGCTCGCGGGGACCGCTGGCTTTAGTTACAAGAACGAAACAAATGTCAGCACGACAAGCACCACCACGGTGACCGACACCAACAGCTTCACCATCCCCGCCGGCTACGAAGCCGTCGTTCTCGGAGCGTGGGAGGTGATCAAATGGTTCGGGGACTGGACCGTGACGGACGCCCGCAAACGAACCACCTACACACTCCCCAACGTCTGGTACGCCACCCCGCTAAACGACGGCGGGAACTTCACCGAGGGGCCTTTTGGTTGCAAAGTCGGATCGGCGGCCTGCGCCTCCCTCGAGCAGGGGATCATCCCGGGCTTTACCGCTGAGAACCCGGCCCCCGCCGACTATGGCATACCGCCTGACATCAACGGCGGCCTGTACTACGACAACCCTTTCCGTACGGGAATCACCCCGATTTCACAGCTCGACACCAGTACCGGAACTTGGAAGTCCTGACCGCACTACGGCGGCCGCAACAATGATGAAGGTGCGGCCGGTGCGGGCCGCACTTTCCCGCCTGCTGCTCTGCCTGACCCTGCTACTGGGAGCGGTCGGGGTGTCGGCGGCAGGCCAGCCGGTCCGGGTGGCGTTCGTCGACACCGGGAACACCGGTCGGTCGGTGGCCGCTGAAGCGTTGGCGCGGAACCTGATCGCCACGACCGGCGCCCCGGTGTCGGTGATCTCGCGGGCGGTGAACCTCAACCCGTACAACGCCGAACCGGAGCCGAACTTCGTCTCCCTGCTTCAGCAGCGGGGCGTGACAGTGGGGGAGCACACGGCCGTCCAGTTGACTCAGCGGGACGTGTCGTTTTCCGATCTGATTCTGACCATGACCGGGGCGCACAAAGCCTGGGTGCTCACCAACTTCCCCGACAGCACCGGGAAGGTGTTCACCCTCGCCGAATACGCGACCGGAACCGATCGCGACATCGCCGACGCCCTCGGCCAGCCGATCGAGTTCTATCAAACCGTGCTGGATCAACTCCAACCGCTGGTGGATGCGGCGATCATCAAAGCCACCGCATGAGAGCGCTTCGCACCCGTCCCGTGTTCGGAGAACGGCCCGGATTTGCACACCGCGACGCCCCGAGTCGGCTGCGCCCCACGCGGGCACTGCCCCCGGGACCGTTTCCCGCGGTGCGGGTCAATTCGGGCGGTGGACACACACCTCGGCATATCGCGCCGGTGATAGATAGCCCAGCGCGGAATGGCGTCGATCAACGTTGTAGGCACCTTTCCAATCGGTGATGACCACTCGTGCGTGGGTCAGCGACCAGAAGGCGTTGATCGACAGGCATTCGTCGCGGACCCGGGCATTGAAGGACTCGACATATCCGTTGCGCCAGGGCTGACCGGGCGGGATGAAGTGCAAACCAATCCGACCGGCGGCCCACTGCGTCATCGCCGCACACACCAGTTCGGGCCCGTTGTCACACCGCACCACTGCCGGATAGGTGCCCCGCCGGGCAGCCACCCGGTCGAGTTCGCCGATCAGATCGGTGCCGGTCACAGATCGCTCCACCAGGCCCCCGAGACATTCCCGGGTGTGCTCATCAAGGATCGACACGATCTTGATCGGCCGCCCATCAGAGGTGGCATCAAACTGGAAATCCACCGCCCACACCCGATCAGGAGCATCCGCCGCCGGGGCATCCGCGGTCGTGGCGCCATGGCGTTTGCGCCGCCGACGCTGCGGCACCCGCAATCCTTCCTCCCGCCAAAGCCGTTGAACCTTCTTGTGATTGACGACCCAGCCCTCGGCGCGGGCCTCATAGTAGGCCGGCCGAAACCCCCGACGGGGATGATCCCGGGCATAGGTGTGCAACCACGCCCGCAACGCCGCATCCGGATCCGCCGGGGTACTCGACACGGCCCGGTGGCGCTGAGTCGAACGATGCTGCCCGACCACCCGGCACGCGAAGCGCTCACTGACCCCCACCACTGCCCGCACAGCCACCACAGCGGCCCGACGACGTTGCGGGCTTAGAAGTTTCCCCGGGCAATCTCCTTCAGCACCGCTTTCTCCAGTTCGGCCTCGGCCAACAAGCGCTTGAGCATGCCGTTCTCCCGCTCCAACACCTTCAACCGGCGGGCATCCACCGCCTTGAGCCCCCCAAACTGGTTACGCCAACGGTGATACGTCGCTTCCGACACACCCAACTCGCGACACACCGCCGCCAAATCCTTCCCCTCACCGATCAGCCGATCCGCCGTCGTCAACTTCCGCACCACCTGCTCCGGACTATGCCGCTTCCGCATCCTTGTCGCCATCATGTCGAGCCTTCCTACCCACAAACCATGGGCTGCAAAACTCTCACACACGTGGACCAATCAAATGGGGTCAGACCAACCGGCACGATCACCCGCGAGGGCGCGGCCCGGGAGTTGTTGGCCGACGACGCCATTCGCGCGGCTTATCTCGGTGTGGCTTGACGGCCGCGAACTGACGGCGGATTGGATGCGATACCGATCAGAACGCAGTGGTGTCGATGGCGTTGACGTGTGTGTTGGCCAGGCTGAAGACGATCCCAAACCCCCACGGCGATGGGAACGGGATGACGAATTGGAACGGCGTGATGTGGGTGGTGTCGTAAATGTGGTTCCCGCCGTCTGCGACGAATATGTCGTCGCCCCAATCGCCCTTGACCCCGACTGGGTTGCCGATCACGGATCCGGTGTTCGCGTCGATAGCGGTCACTAGCGAATTGATACCTCTAGTCGCCTGGTAAGCACGTGATCCGTCGGCGTTGAACACGACGGGTCGGGTGGCGTAACCGGAGATCGTGATCGTCGGTTCGATCAGACTGCCGTCGGTACCGATGATCGAAACCGCTGAACCATTGTTGGTGACGAGAGTTTGGAACACCCGGCTTTGATCTGGACTGACTGAAAAGCTGTGTGTTCCAATTGTGTTGCCGACGATGACGAGCGGAGAGCCGACTATTGTTCCGTCGACGGTGTTGACCACCACGATGGTAGTCCGGTACTTCCCGTCATCGTCCACATGGGAATTCTGACTTGCGACGTACATCAGGTTCGCGTCTTGACCGAACAATGCCGCTTCTTTGAGTTCGAGTGAACCGCCGGCCAGAGTTACTGGCGGTGCGATCGGCGCACCGGTGCCGGTGTCGATGACGACGAGGTGTGATTGGACGCCATCAGCGACGATGACGCTCAAGCGATCACCACCATTGGAGAACAGCGCCGAGCCGTAGGGGTCCCGCGGTCCGTCGAGAGGCACGGGGGTACCGATGACGGTGCCGGTGCGGGGGTCGAACAAAGTGAGCATCGACGCGTTCTTGCCGAAGGGGTCGTGGGTGGCCAGCGCGGCCTTGGTTCCGTCTGGACTAATCACCACGCCGCCGTCGGCGATACCGTTGAGAGCTAGCGTCCCGACTATGGAATTATCGGCCGCGGCTATCACCGTCACGGTGCTCGTGCTCGCAGTCGCGGTGGAGTAGATAGTGGTCAGGTAGCCACGGTTGCCGCTGAACGCCTGATGCCCGATCGGAAAACCGGAAATTCGAACGGGCGTGCCCGTCGGGGTACCGGTCCCTCCGTCGAGCACCGTGACGGTGACCGAGGTTGAGTCCACTGTTCTTACGAATTTGTATTTGCCCTCTGGGGTTGTCTCGGCCAGACCTGCGCTGCCGCCGAGGTTGACCGTGCTGACGACGGTGCTGTTCGCGGTATTAATGACTGTCACCCCGGTGCTAGTGGGTAGGAAGGCGCGTTTCCCATCCGGGCTGAGCATGACTGCTCCGGAGGCGCCACCTTCGACCGCGACCGGGATGCCGACGATGGTGTTGGTCTTGGTGTCGATTTCGGTGACCGAATACGCGGTAGGTAGCAACGGATAGAACCAGCCTGCCGTGACCGGTGCGGTGGTCACAAAGAGGTGCGTGCCGTCGGAGCTCATGGCCGTTCCGACCGGACTACCCGGGAGACGAACCGCGGAAACTCCTGACGATGAGCTGACCGGCGCGACAGCGTCGAGAAGGCCGCGTATCGGGGTGCTGTTCACGACGGTGGTCAGGACATTGAAGACCTGTTGAATGGCGACCCCGGGGGAGGGAAGGGACGGGAGGGCGGGGATGGACACCGCCGATGCGACCGCCTTCGCCGACGGCGCGGCCACAGTTCTCGATAGTGAGACTTTCGCGGCCGGGTTCGGTTTCGCCGCGGTGTGCTTCGAAGGTTGTACCCGCCAATCGCGTGCGTGCTGCTGTGCAGGCGCGGTGGATGCCGTGGCGCGGGGTCGGGGCGCGGCCGGCCCTGGTGCCGTGATGCCGACGTCGGCCTGGGCGACTCCCGCTCCCGAGACCAGTCCGGCGCCAACGCCCAGTGTGACCGCGCCTGCGGCCATCCAGAGATAAGGTGCGGTTCCCGTCCGTCCGCCCCGACGCCCGCTCATACGCTTCCCCCATCGGTCTTGTTCAGCCGATTCCGTCGAGGATCACAATACTATTTGCGGGCCCGAAACCGCCTCACGTGCACTGCCGAGTGTGCGCTGCGGTACGCCCGTAGCGTCGTGCAGGTGTACCGACACGCACGGTCAACTACCGAGCGACGATGACCGATGACCCGTGGCCGAACAGGCCCTGGTTGGCGGTGATGCCGACCTTGGCGCCCTCGACTTGGCGGCCGGTGGCTTGGCCCTTGAGCTGCCAGGTCAATTCGCAGACCTGCGCGATGGCCTGGGCCGGGATCGCCTCACCGAAACAGGCCAGCCCGCCGGAGGCATTGACCGGGATGCGTCCGCCGATCGTGGTGGCACCGGAGCGCAACAACTGCTCGGCCTCACCTTTGGCGCACAACCCGAGGTGTTCGTACCAGTCGAGTTCCAGTGCGGTGGACAGGTCGTAGACCTCAGCCAGGCTGAGATCGTCGGGGCCCATACCGGCCTCGGCGTAGGCGGTATCGAGGATGTGGTCCTTGAACGCCCGGTCCGGCGCGGCCACCACGGCTGTGGAGTCGGTGGCGATATCGGGCAACTCCGGCATGGACTGCGGGTAGTTCGGGGTGGCACACGACACCGCGCGCACCGACGGCACACCGGCTAGCGACCCGAGATGCTTCTCGGCGAATGCCTTGCTCGCCACGATCAGTGCGGCCGCACCGTCGGAGGTGGCGCAGATGTCCAGCAGTCGTAGCGGATCAGAGACCACCGGGCTGGCCTGAACATCCTCGACCGAGGATTCCTTGCGGTAGCGCGCATTCGGGTTGGACAACCCGTGCCGAGAGTTCTTCACCTTCACATTCGCGAAGTCCTCCGGGGTGGCTCCGTAGAGGTCCATCCGTCGTCGCGCCAGTAGCGCGAAGTACACAGTGTTGGTGGCGCCGATCAGGTGGAAGCGCTGCCAGTCGGGATCGTCGCGGCGTTCCCCGCCGACCGGGGCGAAGAAACCTTTCGGCGTGGTGTCGGCGCCGATCACCAGTGCGACGTCACACATCCCGGCCAGGATCTGCGCGCGCGCCGACTGCAGGGCTTGCGAGCCCGACGCGCACGCGGCGTAGCTCGACGACACCGGGATGCCGGTCCAG
>Ga0209829_10000729_pt1 | contig 28751 bp, 39 predicted proteins | sample C_140205_EF_Meta_FD_187311 | JGI IMG/M metagenome (GOLD analysis project Ga0209829, IMG submission 187311) | Freshwater microbial communities from Lake Croche, Canada to study carbon cycling - C_140205_EF_MetaG (SPAdes) (version 2) | ecosystem: Environmental > Aquatic > Freshwater > Lake... | reverse complement strand
AAACCAACATTAGCAGCAGTAGCTACAAGTGGAAATTATAACGATTTAAGTAATCAACCTACAATTCCGACATTAACAAGTGACTTGACTAACGATAGTGGCTTTATCACTTCTGCCGATGTTCCAACATTGACGAGTGAATTAACTAACGATAGCGGATTTATAACTTCAGCAGATGTTCCAACTGCTACAAGTCAACTAACTAACGATAGTGGTTTTATTACATCTGCTGATGTGCCAACATTGACAAGTCAATTGACTAATGATAGTGGTTTTATAAAAATTACAGATGTTCCACCACAAGTTAATTCTGATTGGAACGCAACGAGCGGACTTTCTCAAATATTAAATAAGCCTACAATACCTGATGCCCAAATACAAAGTGATTGGAATCAAACAAATAACTTATTACTTGACTACATCAAGAACAAACCTAATATACCAAATGGTAGTGTTACATCAGTTGGTCTTACAATGCCATCTGCATTCTCAGTAACTAATAGTCCAATAACAACAAGTGGTACATTAGGAGTAAGTGCAAATGGTTTATCAAGTCAATACATTCGTGGAGATGGGCAACTTGCTAATTTTCCAACATCAAGTGGTGGTGGTTCATCTCTAAGTTACTATTTAAATGGTTCAGTTGCTCAAGGTACATTGGGAGGTGTAGCATTCAAGCAGATGAGTGGAACTCCAATTATTGGTGGAGGAACAGATTTTAGCATTAATGCAAATGGATACATTCAGTCATTTATAACTGATGCGAGTGTTCCAAATCTATTGGCAATACCTGCTGGAAATTGGAATTTCGAGATGTACTTTTCTGCATCAAGTGGCGGTGGTAGTCCATCATTCTATGTAGAATTATATAAGTTAAGTGGTGGCACATTGACATTAATTGCATCGAATTCAACTAATCCTGAAGGCATTACTAATGGTACTACGATTGACCTTTATACTACTGCGGTAGCAGTTCCAAGTACAATATTACTTGCCGCTGATAGACTTGCTATAAGAGTCTATGTATTACATAGTAGCAAAACAATTACACTACATACTGAAGATAATCATCTTTGCCAAGTAATCACAACATTCTCAACTGGCATAAATGCACTTAATGGTTTAACTGCACAAGTGCAAAATTTGGCAGTAGGTACAAGTGGAACTGATTTTGCAATAAGTTCTTCAACAAGTACACATACATTGAACCTACCAACTGCATCTGCATCTAATAGAGGAGCATTGAGTAGTGCTGATTGGTCAACTTTTAATGGTAAACAAGATTCACTTGTAAGTGGCACAAACATTAAGACCATAAACTCAACAAGTGTTCTTGGTGCTGGTAACATTGCAGTTGAGCCTACAATTACAGCTGGTACATCATCACAATATTATAGAGGAGATAAGTCTTTTCAAACATTAGATAAGTCTGCGGTTGGATTGAGCAATGTCGACAATACAAGTGATGCTAATAAGCCAATCAGTACGGCTACGCAAACTGCGTTAAATGGAAAACAACCAACAATAACTGCTGCTGCATTAACCAAAGTTGATGATACCAATGTGACACTTACACTTGGTGGCACTCCTACAACGGCTCTACTACAAGCAACATCATTAACATTAGGATGGACTGGAACATTGGCTGATGCTCGTATTGCAAGTGCATCTACTTGGAATGCTAAACAAGATGCATTAGTAAGTGGAACAAGCATCAAGACCATCAACTCAACATCATTGCTTGGTAGTGGCAATATATCAATTGTAGTTCCGACAATTTATAAGTCAGTAACCGATACTGCAAGTTTTTCAAATACAACTAATACTGCCGTCTATACTCAGCTAATTGCAGCCAATACATTTGCAGTTGGTGATATTATCAGAATTAGCTTTCGTACTAAGAAAACTGGTGTTTCAGGTACACAAACCTTGAGAATATATGTTAATGCTACTGCTGATTTGAGTGGAACACCATTATTAGTAAGTGCTTGGGCTGCTGCTGGTGCCGCTAACTTATTGAATCAGATGCTACGCCATTGGGTAATTAAAAATGCTACAACGAATACTGAAACATTTAATGCTGCTTATACTGGATTTCCAAGTGATATTGGCACAACACAAGGAGTATCTGCTAATGCTATTGATTGGACGGCAAACAGATATATTGTCTTCGCATTGCAGAATACTAATGCGACAGATGTTAATTTTGGTTCAATGTTCTTAATCGAAAAACTATGATAGACATAACAATTGAAGGTGGATATGTAACCTTCACAACATCGGTCTTTGGTGAAATTGCATCCAATGTTGAACTATGCGAAGTCGTTGATGAATTTACCTTGCACTTAGGTACTAATGTCGGCATCTTCTTAATAAATGTAAATCAGTTTACATTCAATGGTATTAAATTTACAGACTCAACTAAAGCAGTAAACTACATCTTAAACAATTAACCATATGGCAGGAGTAAAAATTACCGACTTAGAAGTATTGACGGAATCTGCAAGTGATGACTTGCTATATATTGTCGATGTTAGTGATACTCGGCAGAGTCCTCAAGGGACAAGTAAGCAGATAGAAGTCAGCAATGTATTGGCTATTGAAAGTGGAACGTGGACACCAACAATAACTACCGATTATCAAAATTCAGTTTTACGTAGTGCATTCTATACTCGCATAGGTAATTCTGTTAGTTTTTATATTAATTTCGGTTTGTTTAATAGTGCAAGTCCAATTCTATTTGGAGAGACATATTTTACACCACCAAATGGATTATTACCAAGTACAAATGCTAATGGAATAATGGCATTTAAGACAAATAATGATGTTCAAAATCCATTGTTATCAAGTTATTCAATAACTGGTACTGGAACACGAATCATTTTCTCGATGTTAAATACTGCAATAGGTGGTGATTACAACATAAATATTTCAGGAACTTACTTAATAGCATAATATCATGGCAGGAGTAAAAATAACCGACTTAGAAGTTCTAACTGCACCAGTTGCAGCAGACTTATTATACATCGTTGATGTGAGCGACACGACTCAATCACCTCAAGGTACATCGAAGCAGATAACTGCTGAAAACTTAATTGGTCAATTACCTAATATAGTCTCATCTGTTACTGGTGAATTGGTAGATAATGCAGATACTCACAATCCTATTGTTAAAAGACCTTATCTTACTTGGGTTGGGTTAGTTTCACAAAGTGGTAGTGGTGACCCAATATTTAATGAACAAGAAAATACACTTGGTGTAACAATTATATTTGCAAGAATTAGTGCTGGTAAATATTCAATCACATCAAGTACAGATATATTTAATACTGGAAGAGTATTTTTATTAGCAACATCAGGTGCTACTGCTAATAATGATTGTTTTTTAGGTGTTATAGGGGTATCAGTTAATACAATTAATTTCTTTAATTATAGTATTGGTAGTGGCTATCAAGATGATTTTACAGACACAAGTATTGAAATTAGATTATACTTATAATGAACATTAGCAAGACTGGTATTCAATTAATCAAAGACTTTGAAGGACTTAGGCTGAATGCATATAGGTGTTCAGCCAATGTACCTACAATTGGCTATGGTTCTTGTTACTATCCTGATAAGTCTAATGTAAAGATGGGTGATGTGTTGCGTGACAAGGAAGAAGCAGAAGTATTATTGATTCATACCTTAGTTGACTATGATATCTATGTCAGTAAATACACTAAATCAGTAAAATTAAACCAATATCAATTTAATGCATTGGTATGTTTTGCATTCAATGTTGGATTAGGCAATCTTTCCAAGTCTACTTTACTCAAGAAGGTACTTAGTGACCCTAATGACCCAAATATAGCCTTAGAGTTCGTTAAATGGAACCGTGGAGGTGGTGTTGTGTTGAAAGGTTTAACTAAAAGAAGGCAAAAAGAAGCAGAACTATATTTTACGAAGGTCGTATAGTTAGTATGGCTATAGAACCAAAAAAATTTAAGCAAATAGCCGATTTGATTATGGTGTACTGGCACTTAACAATTGGCTCACTCATATCTGTCATAGGATTTTGGCTATTTTTCAGTAAGAAGATAGATAAAGAGTCATTTGCCTACATTATTGGTGCAGTTGTTACATTGAAATGGGTGTGGAAACCATCAGAGAAGGGAGGTACTAATGTATGATTCAGTTAAGGATACCATCCATTCACAATATAAGGTTACATATGATACAATTTACACCATAAATCATAAGGAAGTCAAGCAGCCTGAACCATTTATGTTCATTAATCACTATATGGGTGATACATCAATGTATATATATCAAAATCAATGGGGTGAAATTCTATATGTTGATGAAAATTTGATTAAATTTGAGCCGAAAGTAGAGGTAGAAGTACAACCATCACTATCTATACCATTCAGAGCATCAGATACCATCCAACCTTGTGATGCTAAGTGGTTAATTCGTGGTGAAAAGTTGAATCTTAAACCTATTATTTCACACAAAAATGAATTAACTATGGCTCAACCTTACCAATATAGTGACTTATCGAACTCAATTGTGATGATGTTGATGTTATTGGCTACTTCAATATGGCTATATCGTTCTACATTTTACTGGTTGGAAATGATTCGTAAGATTAATAAGATTGTGAAGAGTTAATATATGTCGGCAATATACATCTTAGCCAATTCTATTGACTTGTTGTATGTAGTTTCTGACTATGAAGGTAAGATTGTGAGTTCAAATGACTTGTTTAAGGAGTATTCAAGTCACATCAAACCAAAAAAAGTTAGTGATATAATCTCAGACGATACTGAACTTGACGACTATGTTTATTCAGTTAAGAGAGCCATTGAGATTACACCTAATCCAGTTCGTATTTATGCACGAACCAAGCAAAAAAATAGTGGTTTAAGATGGTGCTTGTGGAATTGTTATGCAATACTTGGTTCATTACATTTTATAGGTTTTCAAATTACTGATGTGACCAGTATCACATCTCACGAACACGAGAAGCAGAAGCAGTTATTAGAAGAGTTTAGGTTTATGTTGTCTCACGAATTAAGACAACCATTGACATCTGTTGCTGGAGTGGTTAAGTTGTTGCTTGATAAGGGTGAAAAAGTAGGTGACCAAGAGCAGACTGAACTACTCAAGATGGTTGATGATTCAATGAAGAAACTTGATGAATCAATACACCTATTAGTTAAGAAAGCAACAAGGCAGTTATGAAAGAATGCACTCTACCAATGGACGAAGAAGAAGCAGATGAGAGACTGCTGATTGTGGTAAAGCATTATGTGACTGAACGTGAAATGCCAATCTATGTGGCAAAGAATGTATTGAGGTCAAACCTAAGAGATAAGTCTTGTTTTGAATTGAAGTGGGAAAAGTTTATTAAGTTAATTGGTAGCTATGGAACAAAGTAAGTTTGATTCACTTGATAAGGTATTGATGATTGTTGGTGCTATGGTGATGATACTTATCTTCATTCATACTTGTGGTACTAATGGACAACTTACCATTGACTATCGTAAGATGAAAGAAGAGGTAGAGTCATATAGGGTACAACACCTATCTGATTCAAGTCAATTGATTAGTCAGGCTATTAACTATCAAACTGAAATTGATTCAAGGGATATGGCAATTAAACTACTTGCAATTCGTAATCCTAAGGAGATTGTTAAGATTCAGTATAAGACTAAGGTAGAAACTAAGATACAACTTACTGAACCTATCACAATTGATTCAAGTAACTACATTAAGTTACCAGTTCAATTCTCAGACTACAATGATTGGTGGTCAATAGATGGTAAGATTGATACTACTGGAAGCCTTGTAATCGATTCAATTCTATCAAGTGGTACTTTGACCTATTCGGTAGGAGATACTCTCAGAGATGGTCTATTTAATCGTTTATTGAGAAAAAAAGATAGTGTTGTTAGGTTGCACATTGATAATCCAACTATGTCAATCACTAACCTATCTAATATCTACGTTAAGAAAGAACCTAAGTGGTATCAATCAACTGCTTTTAAAGTTGGTGTTGGTATGTTATTGGGTGTTGGTATTAGCAGTCAAATAATAAAATAGAAAAGTTTTGTAGTTCATTATCAGTTAGTTATGTAATATGACTAAAAATAATTGTGTTTATTTTGATAGATGTATTGCAGAATCAAAAAAAGGTTTTATATTTGCTGCATACTAATTCACTAATCAATCACTCTTTAATTACTTACTATGAACACATCACTTAACAACATCGAAAAATTAGTTTACAATGCAGTATATGATGCTGCAAAATTATCTACTGGTGGAGACTTTACATATGCAGATGAAGTATATGATATTGTTAAAGACCAAATGTCTCAAAACCAATTAAAAGGTTATTTATCTCAATTGGTTCAAAAAAATATGATTGTAATAACATCTGATAAGTACAAGCAGATACTTGGTGAACGTGGTAATCCATTTTACGAATCATACCCTAAATTCGACATTTAACCAATCAGGGAGGCTCAGACCTCCCTACTTTTTAATTTACTCACTTACTAAATCAAACACAATGAACAAGCAATTTCATATCACAATAGAAACTAATACAACATCTGAATCAATCTCTTCGCATCAACTATTAAGAGATGCTAAAATGTGGGTTGATACTTACCTTACAACCAAGAAGTCTGAATATATAGAGTCTGAAAATCCATCCCTCGTAATTTGGGAAGGTGACTTTATGGTTCAGTATATCCCATTCTTTTAATCCACTAATTTTCTAATCAATCAATCCTAAATTCGTGTACTATGAACACATCAACTATTTTTAAAATTGCAGAAGGTAACACATACTTTCACTATGACCATCTTAATGGCTCAATGATTTCAATCGTAACTGAAGGATGTTATAGTGGTATCTTCACCCGATGCGATTCTAATTGTGCGGTAATGGCTCGTCAGTTCCACAATGAAGAGTATCACAATGTACCTCTTATGTATCGTGACTATGTTGCAGTAAGTATAGATGAGTATATTGAGGCGTATGACAAGGCATTAGCTAAGTTAGAAGATGCTGCACACATTATGTTTAAATCACTTTAATTTTTAATCAATAAATCCAAATCAATTATGTTACCAACCTTAAATGCTCCCATCGGTGGAGACTCAAATTACTCAAACAAGATTGCACCAGTAGGTATGCATCTTGCACGTATCTACCAAATCATTGACTTAGGCACTACAGAGCAAACTGGTCAGTTTGGCGGTAAAAAACGAAAGGTTCAGATATTATTCGAACTACCATTAGAGACTGCGGTATTTGACCCTAACAAAGGTGAGCAACCATTCTATGCTCGTAATATGTACACCTTGTCAATGCACGAGAAGTCTACACTAAGAAAAGATGTTCACTCAATTGAGGGTAAGACATTGACTGAGGATGAAGCTAAGAAGTACAATGTATTTAGTTTAATTGGTCGTGAGTGTATGGTTAACATAATACACAAACAAAGTGGAGATAAGACATTTGCCAACATTCAAACTATCACACCATTACCTAAAGGTATGGTATGCCCTCCAGCAGTTAATCCACCATTGGTATTCTCAACCCAACAACCTGATATGGTTGTGTTCAGAAGTCTACCTGAATTCGTACAAGACAAGATTAAGTTGAGTGATGAATTCATTGCTTATATGAATGCAGAGATGACTGCTAAATATCCTAAGATTGAAGCACTACCTTCATTCACTATTGAAAAGGGTGTTAACCCAAGTGACTTTGACTGGATGCAAGGTGATTCAGAAGACCCAAGTAAACTACCATTTTAATTAATTAAATACGTGGGGACAATTTGTCCCCACTTAATAAATCCACTATGAAAGCAGAAATAACACTAAAGGTTGATTCACTATACGAAGTCATTAACCACACATCAACTCTCAAGACTCAGCAACTAATCAAAGATGCCCCAAATAAGGTTGAGGATAAACTATCTTACGACATTACTGAGCATACCATCAAATTGGCAAATGAGGTCGTTAAATCGATTGAATCAATTCGTAAATACGTAACTACTCCTATTGATGCATACAAGAAGCAGATAATGGAATTGGAGAAAGAAGCAACTGAACCACTCAAGATGTACATCGAATCTGCTAAAACAATGATGTTAGCATACAATGAAGAGTTAGTCAGAGTGCAACGTGAAGCAAATGAGAAATTGAGAATTGAATCAGAGAAAGCATTAGCAAATGTATCTATTGAAGATTTCTCAACATTAGCTGGTCAGTTAATTGACCAATCAATATCAATCAATACTGAACAACCTAAGAACATCAGGATAACTAAGAAGGCTCGTATCTGCGGTGAAGTTAACTGGTCAATGGTGCTTAATGTATTATTCGCTGCTGAGTGCCTTGACTACCAAGAACTACTTGCACCATTAGCAAAGGCAATGGAGAAATGCGGAGTAGTTAAGATTGATGGCATTGAAATTTACGAACATAAAACACAAGTGATAAGATGATAACGAACTTTGAAAATATAACGCAAGAATTGAGTGACATTGAATTAGAGATGTTACCATTAATGATTGAAGGTTTTAAAAGATACACAAAACAATATCCAATCAAAGAACCTGAGATAGTAGCAAGATTTAATAGTAGAAACTCAAGGTTAAAATTAAATGGTGCAAGACTTAGAAAGTTAGTCAATCATATTAGATGTCATTCGATGTTACCATTAATAGCTACAAGTAAAGGTTATTATGTTAGTAGTGATATAGCAGAGATAAGAAACCAAATTAAGTCACTCAGAGAAAGAGCCAATAGCATTAATAGATGTGCAGATGGTTTACTAAACTACTTAGATAATCAATTATGACAAGAGACCAATTCGTTTATTATCCAGCATTATCTTGCTCACGAATTAAAAAGCACTATACTGGAGACATCAGTTATGCAAAAGTAGCACTTGAACAAGGTGTTAGTCTACACCATCAACTACTTGATTTAAGACCTGAAGATATGAACCTTGAGGCATACAATGTACATAAGGCAATCGGTAACCATCCAGTAGCTAAGAGAATAATGAATGGTGCAATCAATGAACATCCAATGATTAAAGATGTTCAAATTGGTAGGCATACTATTCAAGGTAAGGCAATGTTTGATATATACAATAAGCAACTTAATGTAATTGCTGACATCAAAACAACATCTGCTAAGACCTTAGATATTTTTGGACAAGATATGACCAAACACTACAATCATATTCAAGCAGTATGGTATTCATTGATTGCTGGAATTGACCCTAAGAATTTCTATTACATTGGAGTTACTGCACGAAGTAAACGATTAGGTAGCAAATCTGATAGCATATTAGTCTATCGTCACAATGACCACGAGATAGCAGATGCCTACAAGTTAATTATTGGATACCTTGACATCAACATTGAACAACTAAAATCAAACTTTAACGCATCATATAAATCATAATCAAATGAAAAATGAAACTGCAATTCAAATCATACTAAGACTACTTAGTTCACACGATAAGTTAAATAAGCAATGTCCTGAAGTAATTGAAGTCATTGAAAGTTATTTAGAAATTGAAAAAAAACAGATAGAAGATGCATTTAAAATTGGTAAAGACTTAGGTAATTCTTATGTAGAGATAAATGAAGATAAATTTTACTTGACTGCTAATCAATATTACATACAAACATTTAATACCAATGAAGGCTGAACTAATAGAACACATTGAATACCTGACTGACAAGTCAATGAAGTTTAAAGAGATTGAAGATAGGTACACGATAGCATTAAACAGATGGTTTATGTGTGGCGGTGAACTACCATCAAGTGAAATAGCAAAATACCTTGACATCAACCACAATAAGTTGACTCTGATGATTCAGAAACAGATGTCTAAGATAACTGGTGTTAAACTAAAAGACCAAGCACCAAAGGTTGAGGTCACATATTCAGAAAAAGAGTTACATAACTTATATCCTAAGTCATATAGATTTGATTGGATGCCAGTATATGAACTTAACTACTATCTTTATCTTGCCAATAATTCAAGAGAGCAACTAATCCACAACTATAAACTTTTCTTAAATGAGTCAAGAAGCAGAGATATACAAGGTCATAGCAAGGTATCTAACAATCAAACACCCAAAGGTCATATTTCGTTTTGACTTTGCTGCTGGTCTTTACCTAAGTCCATATATGGCAAATAAACATAGAGCGCAGAATCCAATCAAAGGATACCCTGACTTGTTTATTGCCTTACCTCGTGGTGGTTTTGCTGGTCTATTCATTGAGATTAAGACTGATAAAGCTAACCCATTTAAGAAAGATGGCACACTAAAATCCAATGAGCATATAGAACGTCAAGCAGAGGTATTGAAAGCATTGAATGAGGTAGGTTATGCTGCACTATTCTCAACTGGAGTGGACGAAACAATTAAAGTGATTGAAAGTTATATCAATCAAGAATAAATTTGTAAATTAGCATCACTCAAAGGTAGAATCTTGGGTGTATTGTAAAACATTGTTGCCGTATGGTGACTGCGAGACTAAGAGTAATATCAAGGTCGATTCTACCGCAGTCCTCGTACGGCTTTTTTTATTGTTATGAAACGTAAAAAGGCATTTCTATTATACCACGATTCTTATGAGACAATAAGATTTTTGGACGATGAGCAGTTAGGTAAGCTAACAAGATTAATCTTTGAGTATAAGTTGTATGGTACGTTCCCTGACCCATCTAATATGCTATTCTTTGTATTTAATCCTATCAAACTACAATTAGATAGAGACAATGAAAGTTACTTAGAATCAATAGAAGCAAAGAGTAAGGCTGGTAAAAAGTCAGCAGAAGTTAAAGCATTAAAACAAATTCAACAGAGTTCAACAGAATTAACACGTGTTGAAAGTGTTGAGATGTGTTCAACAGAATCAACTGATAATGATAATGTAAATGATAATGTAAGTGTTAATGAAAGAGAAATAGTTAAAGTAAAGAATAACAAAGAGCCAAAATCTATAAATGATTTTGTCAAGTTGATGGATTCAGAGAAATACTTAGGAACTGATGAAATTCTTAACAAGACATTCATCAACTTTATTCAAATGAGAATCAATATGAAAAAGATTCCAACTAAGAATGCAGTTGAATTACTTACTAATAAACTTAAAGAACTATCTAAGGCAAACAAAGATGTTGCAGTTAAGATTCTTGAAAAATCAATAGAGAATAATTGGATAGGCATATTTGAACTCAAGACTAATAACTCTAACACCTTTGTCAAACAAGGTCAAATACCAGTATTCAATCGTTCATCACAAGGTCAGCATTATGTAGGTGACGATGTTAAATAAATTTATGAAAACAATAAACTCACTATCAGGCGGTAAGACATCATCATATATGGCTTATCATTACCCATCAGACTACAACATATTTTCGTTAGTAACTATTGAAGATGTTAGATGTTCACCTAATGACAAAGGATTGATTAAAATAATATCTGATAAGATTGGCAAAGAATTTATAGCTACCGCAGAAGATGATAAGACACTTATTGTTATTTTAGAACTTGAACAACTTATAGGTAAAGAAATTATATGGGTAAGTGGTAAGTCTTTTGATTCTATAATTAAAAAAAGTACAATACTACCAAATGCATTAAGAAGGTTTTGCACCTCAGAAATGAAAATTAGACCTATTTGGGACTGGTGGTATAATAATATCAATGAAAAGATAAAGATGGGTATTGGTTATAGGTGGGATGAAATGGAAAGAGCAGAACGACTAACTAACACATTTAAAGGTATAGTAGGTAAGTCAAACAATGGTAGAAACAAATGGAAAGAAATAGAGTGGAGGGAAGGATATTTTCCACTAATTGAAAATAAGATAACACACCTACCAGTTAAACAATGGGCTGATTCAACAAATCTTAAATTTCCAATTGATAGTAATTGTGTTGGATGTTTTCATAAGTCTAAGGAGCAATTAAGAAAGAACTATGAAGATAATCCTAATAAGATGCAATGGTTCATTGACCAAGAAAATAAAATACAAGGCAATTGGAAAAATGGAATGACATACCAAAACATATCTAAGTTAGGTCTTCAACTTGATTTTAATTATGGCGGTGGTGCTGGTTGTCAGGGCGGTTTTTGTACAGATTAAAATAATATAACTATGAAATACAAAGTACTTAATTTATATGCTTGTCTTGGTGGTAATAGATACCTATGGACAGATTGTGAAGTTACTGCTATAGAACTTGACAAAGAACTTGCAAGAATGTATCAAGAAAGATTTCCAAATGATATAGTAATAGTTGATGATGCACATCAATATCTTCTTGAACATTATAAAGAGTTTGATTTTATTTGGTCTTCACCACCTTGCCCAAGTCATAGTAGAGCAAGATATTGGACCAGTTCAAACTATGATACTAATGTTGAAGCGGTATATCCTGATATGAAATTGTATGAAGAAATATTATTCTTACAACATTACTATAGAACTGGTAAATGGGTAGTTGAGAATGTCATACCATACTATGAACCATTGATAGCAGCAAAGAAAAGAGGTAGGCATTTATATTGGACTAACTTTAATCTACCAAGTGATTTAGGGGATAGAAGAGTTCAGATAGGTGCTGGAACTGATGAACTAAAAAGGCTATGTGAATTTCATAAAATTGATATTTCATCATATAAAGGTGAACAAAGTATGATTAAAGTTGCTCGTAATCTTGTTGACTATGAAGCTGGTTTGACTATCTACAATGTTGCTCGTGGCATATTTGAAAAGTCTAAGTTTAATCAAACATCATTATTTGAATAAACGTATTGCATAAACAAAAATATTATTAAATTTGAAAAACAATGACTAACCCACAACAAGCACTTATAGGTATTTTAATGACTGGTGAAACACATCAGGAACTAATGCCACAACTTGGTGAGCATCTCTTTAATGAGGTGCTTACCAATAGATGTTATCAAGTAATTAAGAAGACTATTGACAAATGTCTTACACCTAACTTGGTCAACTTTTTTATGACTGCCAATGAACTTGATAAGTTCACACCTAAAGAGACATCTGAGATAGTAATGTGGTCAAACAACTTGACCTACAATGAACCAGTTAACGAATATATTGCTATATTAAAAGACAATCACATCAAAAGGTCAATAGCATCAATTGTAACTGAACAATCATTAGGTCTAAGTAATACTGATGGATTCACAACTGCAACATCAATAATCAAGTCATTGACCAGCCTACTTGATACTGGAAGCAATTCAGATAATATAATTGACTTATCACAATTGACTAATGATGAACGTGAGGCATATTATCGTAGGGCAGCATTAACACTATCGGGTAAGACTACTGGACTTGAGACTGGTCTTAACTCACTCAATAAATTTACTGGTGGATTCCATCCCGAATTCATAATCATTGCTGGTAGACCATCAATGGGTAAGACTGCACTTGCACTATTTCACGGAATGAAAAGTGGTGAGGCTGGTATCTATTTCAATCTTGAGATGAACAAGTCACAACTATGTCAGAGATTGATACTTCAAGAGGCTGGTGACTCAATTCATTCTTCACGACTCAGAGATGGTAACCTAAGTCAATCTGAACTGCACTCATTTGAAAAGACGATAGGTAATATTGAGAAAGTACCATTCTTGATTTACGATAAGGCAAGATGTGGAGTACACGAGGCAATAAGAGTAATGAAGAAAGAACATCGTAAGGGTAGATGTAAATGGGCAATCATTGACTATTTACAATTGATGACCATAGAAGGTTTTAAAGGAGGTAACAGAGAGGCAGAGGTAGCTGAGATTAGTAGAACATTAAAAGCAGCACAAAAAGAACTTGGCATACCAATTATTGCATTGGCTCAACTTAGTAGAGAAGTTGAAAAGAGACCCGATAAGAAACCAATCTTATCTGACTTGAGAGAATCAGGTTCATTAGAACAAGATGCAGATAGTGTAGCATTCGTATGGAGACCATCATACTATGGATTGAATGATGAAGATGGCAATCCATACACCAATCATATATTTTATCTATTTGAAAAACATCGTCAAGGTGCAACTGGTATAGTTGAGTTCAGACATTCACCTAATATGACCAATTTTACTGATGTGACTACACACGACATTGGTAGCACTTACTTACCTCAACCTAAAGACCTAAGACACTATGCAGACAAAGACTGGGATAAAGAAACCAATGAACCATTCTGAGCCATTACCTTGTGAGTTTAACTACTACGAGATAAGAAGTGGTAAGTGCGAATTCGCAAAGGTGTATCACGGCAAGATATTTTGTAGTAATAAACAATGTAAAACGTAATCATATAATCACTATATTTGTTGACTATGGAACAAATCAAGAAAGATAATAGGGGTGGTAAGAGAGTCGGTGCTGGGCATCCATTCAAGTATGGTGAGAAGACAATCAACATCACATTTAGAATCCCAACATCACATAAGGAACTAATCAAGGCAATGCTTAAAGAGTATCTTGATAAGGTCAGTAATGAATACAAATCAAGTAAACCAACTAAATCTGAACACTATGGCTGCTGAACAATCGGTTATTGAACTAATCTTTGAAAGACAAAACGAAATGAACATTGATGATTTCGTACAATGGCTTAATACCAATTATGAAGAGATAAAGTCTCAACATAAGATGGAAGTAATGGGTGCTTATGAGTGCGGACTTGAAGACTCAGAAACTGAAAGATATGCTCCTAAGGCATCATTAGACTTTTATAATGAGTTCTATGGATAGTAACCTACTACTTATACCTTGTGCAATTGAATCTGTTGCTACAAGACGAGACAAAACATTAAAGGTAGTGATAGGTACACAAGAACTATCACCATCTAAGGCAGCAGAGTTATTCAACCAATGGACATCAGGTGTAGGTGTGATGGCATTCAAAGGTGAATCATTCAATTACAATGATGAGGAACTACTCAAGTCAATGAAGATAGATGCTGAAGAGATGGGTTCAAAGACACCCAGTCAAAGGTTGAGGTCTTGCCTATACGTATTATTTGAACGCAATCCTGAAGGATACCAAGACTTTAATAGTTATTATGCATCAATGATGGATAAGTTTATTGATATGGTAAAAAAACGAATTGATACATACCAATTATAACTTTTACTAACTTTGTCATATGCCACTCATACAAGGAGATACTTACGAAGTAATCAACAAGAACATTGCTAAGTTAATTAAGGAAGGATACGAGCCTAAACAAGCAGTAGCCATTGCTTATGCTGAAGCAGAAAAATCAAAACGTAAAAGATGAAAGTATCATTTGATTTCGATGGTGTACTATCTACTCCACAAGGCAAGGCACTTGCAAGAAGAAAGATTAATGAAGGTGACCAAGTATATATCATCACGGCAAGACAAGAGTCTACAATGTCAAGAAGTGTATATGAGGTAGCAAAAGAGTTAGGTATACCAAGACTCCACGTTTACTTTACCAATGGAAAGGATAAGTGGAACACGATTAAAAGACTCAATATTGATGTTCACTACGACAACAATGGTGAACAGATACAGAAGATAAAAGACAATACAGATACACGAGCCGAATTAGTAAATTATGAATAGTCAAGAAGAATCTAATAGTGTAGGTAGACCAACTGAATATAAAGAGATATTCAATGACCAAGTATTTGAAATGGCATTGCTTGGTTTATCAGATGTTCAGATGTCTAACATCATTGGAATATCTGAGGTCACATTTAATGCTTGGAAGCATAAGCACCCTGAATTTCTTAAGTCATTAACGCAAGGGAAAGAGAATGCAGATGGCAAAGTAGCGAAGGCAATGTACAAGAGAGCATTAGGTTTAACCATCATTGAGGAGGCATTGACTAAGGATGGTCAGATAGTCCAGTTAAGAAAAGAACTGCCTCCTGATACACCAGCAGCAAAACATTGGTTAGCCAATCGTCAACGTAAACTATGGGCAAACAATGGTGAGTCAACATTCAATACAACTGAACCATTAATCATCATTCGAACTGAGGGAGACAAAGATGAATGAGTTTCAAACTAACCAAACGTCAAACAACTGCATATGATTTAGCAGTTAATGGTGTTAAGAAGGTAATAGTATTTGGAGGAGCAATACGTGGTGGTAAGACATACTGGCTATTACTAACCTTATCTTCACTCTGCTTACTCTATCCCAAGTCAAGATGGGTAATCATTCGTAAGACATTACCTGATTTAAAGAGGACTACCTTTCCATCATTCTCATCAATAATTAACGATGGGTTGAGTGAATACATTAGTTCTTGGAATCGTGAAACCAATGTAGTTACATTCAAGAATGGTTCAGAGTTAATCTTTATGGCTGAATCATTTGACGATGATAAGGACTTGAATAGGTTCAGAGGACTTGAGATTAATGGTGCTGGTCTTGATGAGGTAAACGAACTACAAGAAGCAACATTCTACAAGGTTCAAGAACGTATTGGTAGTTGGAATAAGGCACAAGGTCAACCACCAATAGTTTGTCTTGCAACTTGCAACCCAGCTAATAATTGGGTTAAGTCAGTAATCTATGAAAGGTGGCGAAGTAACACACTACCTGATAAGTGGTGTTACATTAACTCACGTATCACAGATAACCCATACATCAGTCAAGAATATCTTGAGTCACTTAAAGAACTACCACCCATTCAGTATGCAAGATTCGTAGAGGGTGATTGGGATGTAATGGATGAGGTAAACAATCCATTCTTGTATGCTTGGGATGACGATAGACACATAGACGATTCACTAACCATCAATCCTAATCTACCAGTATTCGTTTCTGTCGATTTTAATATTAACCCACTTTCAGCCCTAATCATTCAGCAACATACAACTAAAGGTTGTTCAGTCATTGGTGAGATAAACATAGACAAAGGTAGTATAGATGCATTCTGTGATTATGTGGAGAGTTTGAATGTGCCTCGTGGTTTGTTGAGAATAACTGGGGATGCAATGGGTAATGGTCGCAGTATACAACAACGTGATAACTCATCAGCCTATACTCAAATCAAAAGAAGGTTACACCTTGCAGACTCACAGATTATCATACCAGCTAACCCGACCCACTACAATAGTCGAATAGACTGCAACAATGCACTTACACGATTAGATATCAAGGTCAACTCAGTTAGGTGTAAAGGATTTGTATACGATGCTAAACAAGTACAATGTAATAGTGATGGTGGTATAATCAAATCAAACAGAAAGAATTTATCTGAAAGAGCAGATTTTTTAGATTGTTTTCGTTACTTTGTCAATTCAATATTAAAAAGATACCTATGAGTATATGTTCACCTTGTTATGATGCTGGTAGTTATGTTGATGCTTGTTTGACTCAGATAGTTTATAACATTGGATTAGCTGATGATACCTACTATGTTTGGATTCAACACAATGCAACCAAAAAGATTCAGCAGTTTGAAGTAGTTAGTGATGGTGGTTTTATTTTAATTGATGGTGTTAAGATTGACCCATTGCAAGGATATACTATTTGGGTAACTCAATGTCAAAACTGCTACGATAAACTCGATTTAATTATTAATGCAGAAAGCTACAAGTGCATATCATTCTCAACTGCATCGATAGGTTTTAATCCAATTGTAATTCCGTGAGCAAATTATCAGCAATCATCAGAGGGTGGTATTACTACCTAACTGCAAACAAGAAGTCAAGGGAACTGAGCAAGGGTAGAACTGCCATATGTAACAACTGCCAACATCGCTACAAGCCACTCAACATCTGTAACTCTTGTGGTTGTTTTCTTCCAGCCAAGACAAGAGTAGAAGATGCACAATGCCCACACGAATATTGGTGACCTATGGCAAACTTTATCATCTTACAATCGACCCTAATAGAATACAATAAGAGTATAGAAGATGAAGAGTTACAAGAACTATCTGCAATTGATTTAGGTGAATGCAAGGTGCTGGTAAATGTTAATGCCATAATGATGGTGATAGAGAATCAAGGAACAACAATATTAACCTTAACCAACTTAGATAGGTTGGTTAGCAACAATACAATAGATGAAGTTATTCAGAAGATTAATGCCTCGCAAGTTGTGGCATCGATTCAATAGATGGTCAAACAAACAGACCAGTTACAATCTTGTTAAGGTATTTACCAAAGATGGTTACAACTATCTCAGATTCCCAAAAGAGACCAATATGCCACTTGAAAGGTTTTCAATGTCTATGGCATTACTTGAACGATTAAGTTCAGGTATAAGTGGTTCAGAGATGGATATGATACTGGAAGGTATGGAGAAGGCATTAAGTGCTGGTCTATCGAATCCAAAGAATGCAGCATTAGTTGCTACATACATTCACATCATACGTGAGAGACAAGATACCATCATCCATCGTGACTTGTTACTTAACATTGCTGCCACTTGGATAATAAGAGATGATGAAGACCCAACCATCATCAACAACGATATTCACAAGGAGAAGTTAGAAGTGTTTGAAAAGATGTGCAAGGAGGGTTCACACGATTTTTTTACACGATTGGGTATAGAGCCGCTAATACCCTTAATGTCTATGTCTCCCGAAGACTTCAAGAAATTATGGGAGTACAACGTGGAGGCACAACGCAACCTGATAAAAGCATTGACCCACTTAGATTCTCACCACGATACAGAGCGAGTGAAACGACCACGAGAATTAAAAATCAAGTGATGACAATAGTTGATGGTGATGTTGTTGCATACAATCAACTTATGCATAGTGATGTTGATTTATTTTTGACTAAATTTGAATCGTTCATAAAATCTCAACAACGTGGCTAAGGTAATTATTGAATATGAGGCACAAGCAGCATCGTTAAAGGCAGTAACAGATACTATCATCAATGCCAATAAGCAGATTGGAGATAGTGCAGAGACTGCTGCAAAAGAAGGTGCTAATGCATATAAGTCAATGGGTAAGGCAATGGGTGCTGCCTTTAGTTCACAAGAGGTAACAAAGGCAATCAATAGCAACATTGCCAATCTTAACAAGAATCGTGATGCACTCAATAAGTTAACTGGTGAATCAATCAAGTTTAATAAGGCTGCATTGACTCTTGGTAAGATAGTTAAAGAGAATGCTCAAGAAACATTAAAAGCAAAGGAGGCATTAGCCAAGTATCAGAAGACATTAACAGATACATCTAATGGTACTGATGCGACTGGTAAGAGAACGCAATCACTCAAGGGTAGATTACGAGAATTAAAAGAAGAACTATCAAGACTTGAGACTGCTGGTCAAGAAGGTAGTGCTGCATTTCAGAAACTATCAATTGAGGCTGGTAAACTACAAGACCAAGTTAGTGATACTCAGCAAAGGGTAAAAGTACTTTCATCCGATACATTCAAGTTTGATGCAGCATTAGGTGCAGTCAAAGGTTTGGCTGCTGGTTTTGCAGTTGCTCAAGGTGCTGCTGCTGCATTTGGTATTGAAAGTGAAGATTTAAATAAAACCATTGCAAGAACTCAGGGAGCATTGGCATTGTTAACTGGACTACAAGAGATAGCTGACTTAGTTACTGGTCAAGGTGCAACAAAGATAGCCTTGCAGAATTTCTTTATGAAAGAGAAGATAGTAACTACTACTGCTGCTGCTGGAGCAGTTGGTACATTGACTACTGCCGAAGAAGGTGCAGCGGTAGCCACATTAGCAACCAAGAAAAGTCTTGACTTATTAAAAGTATCAATAGCTGCTACTGGTATTGGTGCATTGGTAATAGCATTATATGCTTTATATCAAATATATCAATTGAATCAAGAAGCAAATAAGAAATATACTGATGCATTGAAATCATCTAATAATGAAATACAAAACTCAAAAGAACTTATAAAAAAATTAGGTCTTGAACAAATAGACTTAAATGAGCAATTGTTAGTTCAACAAGGATTACTAAAAGAGGAAGATGCTAAGAAAAATAAGATTGATAGAGATGCTGGTCAAAAAAATAAAGAAGATACTAAAGCACTTTATAAAGAGAAAGAGAAATTATTAGATGTTGCATATAATCAAAGAAGAGAAATTGAACAACAAAAGAAAGCAATATTAGCATTAGGTGATGTTGAAAAGCAAGGCTCAATTGATAGATTAAAACAATTAGAAGAACAATTATCGACAACTACAAAACAAACAGAGAATGTAACTAATAGCATTAATCAAATTAAAGATGCTAATAAGAGTGCTGCTCAAAGTTCTAAGAATATTATTGATATTGAAACTGCCAAAGAGAATGCTAAGAAACTTAAAGACATCAATGATAAGTTAATTGAGGATAGGTTAAAGTCTCAGTTGAATGAATTAAAGACTACTGAAGTAATAACTGGTCAATCAACACAGAATAAGATTGACCAAGCTAATAAACAAGCAGAGATAGATAAGGCTGCTGCTAAATCAGGTATTGAGAATGCAAAGTTAAGAGCAACTACCATTGCACTAATCGATGCCCAGTTAGCAGAGAATGTTGCTCAGATACGACTTGATGCAACCAACAAAGCAATTGAAGACGAGGTAAAGTTATTAGAGGCTAAAAGAATATCAGGTAAAGCAAGTATTGAAGATGAAATAAAACAAGCAGAGTTATCATTTACTGCTGAGAAAAATATTCTTGAAGCAAAGATTAAATTGAATCAAGCATCTAATGCTGACCTTGAATTACTGACTGCCAATAGCACAAAGAAGATTCAAGAAATCAAGAATAAAGGTATACTTGAAGAGTATAACCTAAGAGTTCAGTCATTTGAACTACAGAAGATGTTAGGTGTAACGACATTGGCTGATGAACTATCATTGATTCGTGCAAGGGCAGAGGCTGAGTTAAAAGCAAATGAGATATCTAATAGTTCACTTGAGGTAAAAGAGGCTAATAGAAAGGCTATCATAGCTAAGACCGACAATGAAATAACACAAGCTAAAGTAGTTGAGGCTAACAAACGTATTGATATTGATAATGCCGAAGCACAAGCAGCGGTAACATTAGGTCGTTCAACCTATGACCAAAGAGTAAAGTTGATTGAAGATGAAGGTCAAAAGCAGATAAACTCATTGGATAAAAAGAAGATGAGTGAAGAAGAGTATAATGCAGCAGTCATTAAGATTAATGCAGATACTACTGCTAAGTTAAATGCAGAGCAACAAGCAAGACTTGATAAGGTATTTGAGTATGCCAATGCAGTTGCTAATGTATTCTCAGGAATCAATGATTTATCAAAACAAGCAACAGAACAAAGAGTATCAGATATTACTGCATCAAGTGAGGCTGAACTTAATGCCATCAATAACTCAGATGCATTAGAACGTGATAAGGTCAAACAACGTGCAGCACTTGAAAAAAGAACTCAAGCATTGATATCTGAAGAGAAACGTAAACAAGCAAGTAGAGATAAGGCACTTGCAATCTTTCAAGCAACGATAGCAACTGCACGAGCCGTGACTGAAGCATTACCTAACATTCCTTTATCAGTTTTAGTTGGTGCTGCTGGATTAATTCAGATAGCAGCCATTGCTGCACAACCAGTACCTAAGTTCGAGAAGGGTGGAGAGATTGGCGGTAAGCGACATAGTGAAGGAGGTACGATTGTAGAAGCAGAGCAAGGTGAGTATATTGTCAACAGAAAACAAACATCTGCTCATCGTAGAGAATTAAATGCGTTAAATCAATCCTCTGATGCCTTTAAGAAGCTAATACACGATAGGTATGTAAGACCAGCAGTAATGAATTATATGTTAGGTTCAAAATCTAAAGAGATGGGTGTTAATGTAAATGCTACATTAAACTCAAAGACTATGGAGGCAGAACTTAAAGGTCTAAGAAAAGACTTGAGAAACGATAAAAGACAATTTAATAACTCAATTGATTCAAGATACCAATGGCAGTAGATATTAAGTTCTTAATCGATGGTACTGATAGAGGTCAACCTACCAATGCTGATGAGTTTGGATTCACCATTGCAGAAGAGTCTAATATTAATGCTCGTATTGTATCATTTAATAACGACCTTAACTTCATTGGAAATGCATTTGATTATATCTATACTAACTTAATTGATACTGGTGGTTGCTCACTTATAAAAGTTGAGGTACAATACATTTGTAGTGGTGTTTGGAAAAGATTAACTAATGGTTACATCGTAGTAAGTGAATGTGTATTTGACCTTGATAGATGTAGTGTAACAACTAAGTTATATGATGACTCATTCTCAACTAAAATTAATAACAATAAGTCAATACCATTCTTTAGTGATTCAAACATCACTAAGAATCTTCAACCAATAGTACCTCCTGAAGTTTATTATGTCAATCTTTTTAATCCAGCCAATAACGAATATCAGACAAGTTCTAATACTGGATTCATAACTATCTATGATGCGTTAAAACATCTTGTAGGATGTATGAGTGATAACTTAGTTGACTTTGAATCTGACTACTTTAAAAATCAAATAAATGAGTTAGGTTATGGCACTACCTTGATGGTATCTAATGGTCAGGCAATAAGGTCAGATAGTGCAATCCATACCAACTTAGTATTTGAAAAGTTATACAATGCACTCAATAGGAAGATAAGATTAGGAATGGTCATTCAAAGACAACCTAATAATAAGCCTTTGCTACGCATTGAAAATTATGATTACTTCCAACAACTTAACCCATCAGTCAATCTATATAATCAACCTGAGATTAAGTTTAACTACGATTCAACACAACTATATGCATCTGTTGATTTCGGCTCTGACCCATTCTTAAATGATTTTGAATGTGGTAATGATACTCAACGATGTTCATTCACTCAGACTACATTTAGAGGATTCAGAGACGAGACATTTGGGGTACTTGGTGAATGCAATACAACTAATAAGTTAGACTTAACATCAAGTGATATCATCTTTGATTCTAATGTAATTGAAAATATATATCGATTCGATGCAGAAGATTATGATACTGATGTGGTACTTGTTGATAGTAATTGGTTTGGGTTTGCTAATCCAATCTTTGCAAATCAAGGTGACCCATTAGGAGTGGGTGGTCACGTATACAATGCTGATTATATTAATGAGCAAGTTGCTGAGAATTGGCTTGGTGGTTACCCTAACTCACTCTATCAATATCTTCAAGGATTTGACCCTAATAGTACAATATTCAGAGCAGAGATACTTGATACAAACGACCCAATACAACAATTCATTATAGGTAATCCTGATGATGGTGTTAGATGTTATGCAGAAATGGTTGGTAATCACTTAAAGTTTACTGATGAGGTAACCGATAATGGCAATAACTTTAATGTTGATAGGTATGTGATTCCATATGATGGTATCTATTCATTTTCGGCACAATGTGTTAAAGACTATGCATTCTATTCGCCTGATACATTATCGACATTCTTTTGTAAGATACAACGATATGAAAGTGATGATACAACATTAATTCAAGAACGAACTGGGTTACCTAAATTTATGACTATTAATAGTAGTAATGTAACGAGTGTCACTTGGAATAACTTAGTATGTGTAGCTGGTGATATTATTAAGGTTGATTGGTGTGGTTTATCAGTAGATTCATCAATAAATTATAATGGTAAAATATCAAGAGAAAATCTTCAAGGATATAAAACATATTTTGAAGGTAGTGGTAGACCATTCGACAGAAGTGAATTAGTACCAGTTGACCCAAATGAGATTAGAAGATTAATCTATAAGTTTGAACGACCATTGGCAATGAGTGAGATTGAACAGATACTTGATAACTCATCACGACCAATATCATTTGGTAGATGGGATGACCCATTAAGAGTAATCAAAGGATACATAAAGAAGTTAGATGTTAAGAGTATCATTGAACAACAAGCATCATTTGAATTAAAGTCTAACAAGATACTAAGATGAGTTATACATCAATACCAAACCAACCTATTATATTTCATACGGAAGAGGAAATACAAACACCTTGCATTGAATGTGGGGATGGTAGTTATAGACAATTGGTTGACCTTAATGACCAGCTATTCTTTCAAGTTGAATCAACACCTTGTAGTATATCAAGTTGCTATAAATATGATTCTTTTTTAGGAGTATGGCAAGACATAGATAATAAGATATGTAGTGTAGGAGATGCTGGTGTATATGCAGTATATCTTAGAACACAATATATTTTCCAGTTATATCAAGTGACATTTACAATATTGACCTTTGATGAGGGTGTATTGAATGTTAGTGTAGATGGCTCGTCAACATATCAAATTACATTAGCTGGTACATATACCTTGTACTTTGCCAATCCAACAATGACCAATGATAGTATCACATTAAGATTCTATACCAATACTGGTGAGGTAGGTTGGAAGGGTTGTTTAAGTCAGTATATTTTAGTTGATGGTCTACCATCTATCAATCAGATGAAGGTAGGTATTGTTGATGCAACAACTTTAGAAACGATTGATTTAATAACACCTATCTATACTCTCAAAGACAATAAGATTACAACTGCATTTGATTTAACTAATGTAGCAGTAAGTGAAGGATGTTATAGAATATCAATGACAGACTTTTGTTCTAATACTTGTGGTCAGAGTTATTTAGTAAATGGAGTATTCAGAAGTCTTCCACGTATAGGTGTTGATGGATGGGCATACATAACTGAATTTGATGCAGTAGTTACATTGAGTGAGGGTAGTGCATACTTTGATTTACCTTATGAAGATTCAACTGCTTACTTAATTAATAGTGTTAGTGCTTGTACTGGCAAGTATTACTATGTTTCAATATTCGTTGAAAGTAGAAGTAATGCTAATATCTCAGTTCAAATTGGAGATGAGTTTGTTTATTTTGGTGCTGGTACTGGTTACTTGACTGCTGCTATTACTGCTGGTAATCCATCAACCAATGGAACTCAAGTTACTATTATAGTCCAAGATAATGGTGTAGGTACTGGATATGCTAATATTAAACTTGTTGAAATAAGCATAGATAATAACGATGTCCAATGGGATATGTATAGTGACATACTTACAATTGGTGACTATAATGATTCTTGCAAGTATTTCAAAATAGAAGGATGTAACGCACAAGACCAGTTCAATCTTGCCTTTGGTGGTAGTTCATTCTTACCTATGATAAGACTTGAAGGTAGAAGGTCTAAGGCTCAATATGTGACTAATGCTAATACCTTTCGTTATGCATCAGGTAAGTGGAATGCAAACTATGTCAATCGTCTTAAACAATGGACATATCATTTTGGTAGATTGCCTGAATACGTTCTTGATTTCTTATCTACCATCTTCTACTATGACAATTGCTATGTTAATGGTGTGTTGATGTTTCCACAAGACAATGCATTTCCAACTATTGATTGGTCAGATGCTGATACATACTTAGGTTCGTTTAATATTGACTTACTTGAGAAAGAGAATAAGGTAGTTAAGGTGCAATGTACTGACTCAGATGCTGACTGCCTACCATCCATATTAGATAATCAAGATGAGCCATTTATATTGACTCAAGACCTTAATCGAATTACAACTCAAGATTCAATTAATTTGTATCAAGAAAATTAATTATATTTGTTCATCTTTTTGCAACCCGTAGGTTTAACAGAAGCGACCTTTAAGAGCGACTGAAACAACTTAAATCTATACACAATGGGCTGCGCCTCATATTGCGAATCAGGACTTGAAATACACGACTTAGTCGTATGTGGAGAGTATAAACTTGGCGGAGTATCCGCTATCATCATTGGTTCTTGTGCATCTGTATTAGCTGACCCTACTGATGCTGCTGAAATTACGGCAGCATTAGATGCTGGTACTGCGGTAATGGTTGAAGATATACGTTTTGCGCTACCCGCTGGTTCACCTATTCAGGTGGATTCACCAGTTGGATGTGGTACACAAATCCGTATCAACGAAGACCGAACTGCTACTTTATACGATGCTAACGTGACTGACCAAAACAATGTATTCTATAACTCTTTGAATCAGCAGAAGGTTGGTTGGATTATGGCATACTTATGTGATTCGGGTAAAGTAATTTACATTGACCCACCAGTAGGTATCACGACATCTGCTAACTTCATTATCCCTGAACAGAACAACGAATTGCAGAGATATGAAGTAACATTCTCTTGGAGACAGAAGTCAATTCCAACTCAATTCGCTGCACCAGCAGGAATCTTTTAATGAGTCAGGAACTAACATCTAACGATATTACCACATCTTCTTCGGAGGGTGTGGTACTATTTGCATTTGGTAAACAAGGCTATTACCAAGCAGCATATAACTTAGCCTATTCAATAAGACATTACTCGCCTAATATTAATATTGCACTCTTTGTTGATGACATTAAGAAGTGCTACAATGCAACTGGTGATATTGACAAGTATGTCGATTCAATAAATCAAATAGAACATTCCGACCTTTACGTTGATGGTAAATTTGACCCAGCTATGTTAAAGGTGTCTTTATATAAGTATTTGCCTTTTAAAAATAATCTATATCTTGATGTTGATGCTATATGTCTTAAAGACATTCAACCACTCATTGACGATTTAGTTAGTACCAAGAGGCATTACATCAGTCATTGTGTGGGATATCATACTATTGGTTTAGGTCGTGATATCCCATCAATGCAATGGGGTTGGGCAGATGACATATGGTCTCATTTTAAATTAGATAATGATGCCATCTTACCAGCCATCAATAGCAGTCTTCAATTCATTAAGAAGTGCAAAGAGTCCAAAGATTTATTTGGTGTTCTTAGAATTCTTTATACGACTAATCAACTGCCTACTAATAGACTTAGAATGAAGTGGGGCAATGGTCAACCCGATGAACTATATATGAATGTTGCATTGGCAATGACTCAATATGACCCATCATATAAGAATGATGGTATAGTAGGTGAGGGTAAATCTGAAACTGGATTCATTCATTTTGCCTCAGTTCGTGGTTTATCATTTCAAGAGGTAACTGATAATTATTACTTTCAATCATACTATGGTGGTCGTAACTTTACATCAAGATTTTATACTGAGTGGCTTGATAGATTAATGAGGGTAATAATGAAAAAAAATAATAAGATACACGAGTTTCATATTGATAATATCATATCTCAGAAATACGTTAACAAATGAAAGATACATCTACCAAAAAACCTAAAGGCAGACCTAAGAAGGTCGTTACTGAAATTGAAATAACACCATCTGTCATTGTCACTACTGAAACATTTACAGAGATAGCAAGACACGATTGGAACTCTGAAGATGAGGTAGGTCAGTTCTTAGCATCACTTGTTAAGATGTCTAAGTACAAGACAATTCTTGAAGTTGGAGTATTTGAAGGTGAGACTGCACAACATCTCATCAAGGCACTACCACAAGGAGGTCAATATGTTGGTATAGATATAAATGATTATCGTACACCAGCAACTAAGTTATATATGGCAGAGGGTGGTAAGTCAATTGACTTTATCTTGGGAAATTCTCACAATGAATTAAAAAAACTACCATCTAATCACTTTGATTTAATCTTTGTTGATGGTGACCATTCGTGGGCATCTATCTTACCTGAGTTTAAGTTAGTTGAAAAGTTAGTTAGTCGTGGTGGTGTAATCGTTTATCACGATACTATCCATTTAGAAGACCCTAAGAAACTTGTTGAGTATGCTGCATACTACAAGTACAAGACAACAACATTAAATACACCTGAAGGTCGTGGTTTATCCATCCTACATAAATAACAATCATATGAAAACTACATTCTGTCGTTCTAAATCTTGTGGCTCACACATCATTAACTCAACAACATCAACTAAAGTAGTAGCATAATGGCACTCTCAATTGAGGAAGTAAATAAGATAGTCAATAGGTTTGCCAAAAAACATAAGGCATTCGACAATGACAAGTCAAGGTCAATGGTCAATCCTATATCAAAACGTAGGGTAGGAATGTATCAATATCCCGAATATTGGGATGGGTACAATTTCTCTGCAATGATGTATGATTCTATCCTTCCTCACGCAAGAGCAGATGTCTATCCTGAGCATCTTTTATCTGTTAGAAGTCCTAACCAAACAGAAGCACAATATGAGTACATTAAGGCTAACTACAAGGCTACTACTCTTAATGTATTTGAGGATTTTAAAGCTACAATATCTCGTGCATTTGCTGACCAAAACTGGAGCATAAATGTAAAACCCGAAACTGATGAACGATTTGGTGAAGATACATTTAGCAGATTCATAAATGAAGAGATTGATAAGTTTGGTAGTGTCGAGGCATTCGTCAAGTCAATGCTACCTACTCTCAAATTGATTGACCCTAATGGCATCATTGCCATCGAACCTGAAGAGTTTGATGTAGAAGCACCAATGATGGATGGTGAACAAGTATTGATGAGTAACAATCTTATTAAGCCAATGCCATCATACTATAATTGTAAGAGAATTGTAGGTCAAGAATATGGTGAATACTACTTAGTGATATGTGATGATAACTCAGATGTCAAGGTAGGAAGTAAGGTAGAAGAGAGTGGTATTATCTTAGAACTATATGATGATACATTTATCTATCGTATCGAACAAGTAGGTAAGAAATCAGACTATACATTTGGTGAACCAATTATATATTTCCAACACGACTTAGGTTATGT
>Ga0209829_10000727_pt1 | contig 28760 bp, 18 predicted proteins | sample C_140205_EF_Meta_FD_187311 | JGI IMG/M metagenome (GOLD analysis project Ga0209829, IMG submission 187311) | Freshwater microbial communities from Lake Croche, Canada to study carbon cycling - C_140205_EF_MetaG (SPAdes) (version 2) | ecosystem: Environmental > Aquatic > Freshwater > Lake... | reverse complement strand
CGATGGTAATAAGGCCTTCGGCATATCAGGATCATCAGAAGAACTAACCACAGGATTAGAAAAAAAGCTGGGAGCCTTCCCCTTCCCATCATTCTGGGGGCCGATGGCAGGGCTGCCCTGCACACGCTGGATAGCCCAGGCAACTGCTGAAATTATTACGCATGAAACTCCCAATCTAACCCTCGCCTATTTGCCACACCTTGATTACGACCCACAACGTTTTGGACCCACAGGTTCAGATATGCCAAAACTTACAAGAGAATTGGATCATGCTTGCGAACCGATTTTAGACGCTGCCAAAGGTAAAGGTGCGAGAGTTTGGATCGTAAGCGAATACGGGCATTGCAATGTGCAAAGTGCGATAGAGCCCAACAAGGTGCTCAGGAAGCATGGATTTCTTGTATGCAGAGACGGGCCCTTTGGTGAGACCATTGATTTTTTTGCTAGCAGGGCTTTTGCTGTTTGTGATCATCAACTGGCACACATCTATATCAAAGATTCCAAAGACATTCCCAAAGTTCGGGCGATTCTTGAAGAAACACCAGGCATCAAAATAATTCTCGATGAGGAAGGAAAGAAAAGCATGGGCTTGGCCCATCCTCGTTCAGGCGAACTTGTTGCACTCTCCGAAAACAACAAATGGTTTGCTTACCCTTATTGGCTTGATGAAAGCAGGGCTCCAGATTTCGCCCGCACCGTGGATATCCATCGAAAACCAGGCTACGACCCTTGCGAATTGTTCTTCGACCCCAAGTTACTTTTCCCCAAACTTAAAGTGATCAGAAAACTCTTGGGAAAAAAACTTGGGTTCCGAACCCTGATGGATGTCATCCCGTTAGATCACTCGTTAGTGAAAGGCAGCCATGGCTTGGTTTGCGACAACGATGAAGATTGTGCTCTATTGGCAGGAGATGGCCCTGCACCACCATTGGGAAAAATGCCCATGACTAATGTGCATGGGCTTATGATGAATGCGCTAGGATTTACAGAAGAAGTCTAATGTTGATCAAGCTTCGGGCTCGGCAACCAGGTCTTCCGCAACCTCAGGCGTAATTTCCTTAATAGGGAAAGGCAATGGGGCAAGGGCCTTCAAACCTATATCGGTTCGATATTGCATGCCACTAAATTTAATCAAGTTCACTGCTTCGTAAGCTTTAGCTCTTGCAGCAATGATATCATCACCCAAGGCTGTAACGCTCAACACACGACCGCCATCGGTAACAATATTTCTTGAATCAAACCTGGTTGCGCCATGAAAGATTTGAACATCCTTCAACTTTGAAGCTTCGTGCAGTCCTGTAATCGTATGATTCTTATCAACAACACCAGGATAACCCTTTGCAGCAAGAACCACGCAAACAGCGGGTCTAGGATCCCAAGCAATCTTACCTTCAAACTCATCAAGTCTATTTTCAACTGCAGCTTCAAGTAGATCCAGTAGATCGGTCTGCAAGCGCATCATCAAGGGCTGGGTTTCGGGATCACCCATCCTACAATTAAATTCGAGCACCCGTGCGCCCTGCCCTGTAACCATAATGCCTGCATAAAGAATCCCATGAAAGGGCATTCTTTTACGCTTCATCGCATGTACGGTCGGAACCAAAACTTCCGTATCAACCTGATCGAGTATTTCCTTCGTGCCCAAAGGCGCAGGGCAATATGCACCCATCCCACCAGTATTAGGCCCGAGGTCATTATCAAAAATAGCCTTATGATCTTGGCAGGGCTCAAGCGGGATGATGGTCCTGCCTGAAACAATGGCAAGCACACTAAGCTCTTGGCCAACCATGCGTTTTTCCAAAACAATTTGGCGACCAGCGGTTCGGCCAAACTCTTCCTTCACCATGATGCGCTCAACAGCTTTAAGGGCTTCTTCCTGAGTGGAGCAAACAATCACACCCTTGCCTGCTGCTAGGCCATCAGCCTTCACAACAAGCGGATACCTGCGGGTTGAAATCCAAGTTTTCGCCTGATCAGGGTGATCGCAAATCTTGAAGTCTGCAGTAGGGACATTGGCATCATGCATAACAGTTTTGGCGAAGGCCTTGCTAGATTCCAAAGTTGCAGCTAATTTCGAAGGGCCAAAAATGGGCAGCCCTTCTTTTTTAAATGCGTCAACAATTCCAAGTGCTAATGAATCTTCAGGGCCCACCACTGTCAGGCCAATCTTCTCGGCCTTGGCGAATTCCACCAAGCCTTTGATATCATCCGCTGCAATTGGAACATTAGTTGCAAATGCTGCGGTACCAGGATTACCAGGCGCACAAAAGATTGCCTTTGCACGCGGGGAAAGCGATAACTTCCAGGCCAAGGCGTGTTCACGCCCGCCTTTGCCTACTACTAAAACTTTCATTGCAGCTCTCGCGTTCTTAGGATGCCTTGGCAGGGAGAAGCGTTAACAAATAATCCTTGCCCAATCGATTACAGTAATCTCCAAAGGTTTCGCTTTGTGCTCTTTTACCTTTGAAATCAACAAAAAGATGGCGGAACATCGGAACGATATCCGACTTCAATACCAAATCCTTTAACATGAAATTCAGACGGGTTCCATTCACATGACCACCAACAAATACCATGTACTTTTCACCACTTCTACCCACAAAACCTATTTCGCTTTGATAAGGGCGCACACAACCATTTGGGCAGCCTGTCATTCGAATATTAATAATCTCATTCGCCAAATCTAGTTCGTTGAGAACTACTTCCATCTCATCGATAACCCCGGGCAATGCCCTTTCTGATTCAGAAATCGCCAACCCACAAGTTGGAATCGCTGGGCAGGCAAGGCTATACTTTTGGATATTCGAAAGATCTTGTGGCTTCTTAACCCCATGGCTGGTCAAAATAGCTTCTATCTCCTGCTTGGCACTTTCAGGCAGATCACAAATCAAAACATCCTGAATTGCAGTCAGCCTTACTTCAGTATCAAACTTGGTGATGATCGTTCGTAAAGCGGTACGTAGTTTAAAATCGCCTTCATCCTTGATACGACCACTTGCAATGCTTACACCATAAAAGAACTTCCCATCGCCCTGAGCATGCCAGCCAAGGTGGGTTTCATACCCCGTGATCTGGATGTTTTTTGGTAACACCAGTGGCTTAGTCAGATAGCCCTTCAAAACTTCGCGGAACTTCTCAACGCCCCAATCTGCAACAAGATACTTAATGCGAGCCCTTTTACGATCCGCCCTGTTACCATGATCTCGGTAAAGAGTGATCACTGCTTCAGCACCTTTAAGCACATCTTCCCGGGGCACATAACAAATAGGAATGGATAAATGCGGGAAAGTAGTAGCTTTACCATGGGTCTTTCCCATACCACCACCAACCAAAACATCATACCCAACCACTTCACCATTTTTAATATCTGCAACAAAACCAAGATCCTGACTGAACACATCAATGCAATTATCATGAGGCGCAGTAAGCCCGGTCTTAAACTTCCTAGGTAAATACAACTTCCCATAAATGGGTTCAAAATCTTCCGTTGCTGTTTCACTCATGGATTTACCATTGAGCCAGATTTCATGGTAAGCAGTGGATTGAGGCGCCAAATGCATCGCAATTGCATAAGCATCATCCTGAAGCGTTTGATGTACCTTGTCGTTCTTCATGGGTACGGGGCAAGCCATCACATTACGGTTCACATCGCCACATGCTGATAAAGTGGAAAGCATGCATTCATTAATGCCTGCGATCACGCCTTTAAGATTGTTTTTAAGAATCCCATGAAACTGAATGCTCTGCCTACTGGTAAGACGGATAGTACCGTTAGCGTGCGATTCTGCTAATTGATCAAGAGCAAGGTATTGCTTAGCGGTCATTTTCCCGCCAGGGATTCTACCCCGCACCATGAACATGTAATGCTTGCCTAGGCCGTCGGATCGACGATTTTTTCGGGCGTCCCTATCTTCTTGCTGGTAGGAACCATGAAACTTTAGCAATTGTTTGGAATCATCAGAAAAATGATCATCAGCACCGGCTAGCTCAAGGCTGAGCGTACCGCGCAGCGATCTGCTATTTTCCTTGATGATTTCAACAGCGGATCGACCGCTTTCTGGGGCTTCATCTACAACTGTCTCGTTTTCATTTGCCATTATTTGTATTCCAGTAAGTAAAAAAGATACCTTACTACTTGTTCAAAGAGCTTAATCCCTATCAAGGAAAAAGCTTCAAATCCTTATATAGTCAATTTAGGCGGATTAATCCTTTAATTCCAGTCCAAGAATCAACCAACTTTAATGAATAGACCGTTTCAATCTGCATTAATCCTCACAATTATTTATTTTTCACGCCTGTTTTCATACTATTCAAGTTCCAGCCGAGTTCATCCGAACTTCATTAATATACGGGCGAAACTAATCCCCTGTAATGATTTGCAACATTTGATGAGAGGCTTAGGGTGACTGTGACGAAGGATCTGCTCAACCCCCAACATTCCATTCATTATGGTTTCCTCACGATTAATCAGGATGCCAATGGTTTTTTTGGCGCTTATCTTGTAACTAATCGCTGGGCCAGACCTATTGAATTTCGCATTAGTAGTGCTGTTCAACCCAATAAAGTTCAGCATATTCTTTATGGCGAAGGGCTAAAACCTTTCATTTATTCAGAAGTTATAGGCAAAACTTTGGTTGAAAAAAGTTCACAACTGGTCGATTTAGTAGTTACAGACCTTCCCGAAGTTCTTGGATTACGCAAAAAGCTTGATATCCCCGTGGTTTGCCTTGCAAAAGCAGAAGATACAGTTCCAGAAGGTACCCATGTTATCACAGGCCCAAGAGGCGTCGGATTGCACTTAGCAGGAACCATTGAAGAAGCTGAGCTTTTTACCAACTTTTTTGAAGGTTTGGATATCGATCTAGCTGAACCCTTCATTCGCATCCGCGATGCAGTTCAAGAAACTAGAAAATCAACCACCCGCACCACTTCCGCTGCTTAAAACAGCGGCTATGGCGCAGTTGTTCCTTCGATCGTTACCAATATTGGCGTTTCTTGAAGGTCGGTCTTAATCTTAAGCTGTTTCTTAAACTGACCTTCTTGCTTGATTGAGCACTTAAAGGTTACAGTCTGAACCATCGAGGGCTCGCCTGTAGGCTGGGTACCCAGCTCGATCCCCTCGCCCAATCCATCCACTCCTAAAACTTTAAATGGCTTACTCGCACGAACCACCACCCTGCGTGTCAAACTTTCCTCGGGTTTGATTGTGCCCAACGAAAGCAACGCTGGCGATACACTTATCGAAGACTGAATCGTGGCTTCCACCAAAACCGAAAGCAAGGGTGTTCCAGTATCGTTGGTTTTTAAGTGAATAAACTCTTTAAGATTCCCAGATGGAGCATCAGGCTTCAAAGTAACACTAACCTGATAACCTATCTGGCCGGGTTTTCGGTAACTTTCCTTAAAAGTGGCTTCCAAAGGAGTATCCTTAGATATTACTTCCGTAATTTGCCAGTTTTGGGTACCTGCATATTCAACCTCAATGGTTTGTTCTGCTTTCTGCCCTTGGGAAACAACCCCAAACGCAACCTGCCCCGGATTAAAAACGACATCGCTTCGACTATTGCCTGTAACTCTGATTTCAGCGGTAGAAACGTACTCAGGTCCAACCGTGACATAAACAATCACGGTCTTCGAACCAGAAAACCTTCGGGCATCCATGGTGACATCAATAGTTGCAGATTCCCGTGGTTCTAACACTTTCACAGACGAAGTAGCACTTGTGCAACCGCACCCGCTACGGATGTTAACAATTTCCATTTTGACTGAATAAATGTTGGTGATGGTAAATCGGTGAAAAAGTTGTGCACCTTTTGGCACCACACCGAAATCATGCACAAGGCCATCCTTGAACATTTTATCAGCCCATGCTTGAGCAGATACTGCGTTCGTAGAAACCAAACCTAGAAATAATGCTATTAAAGCATGGCGAATGATAGCCACAATCCCCTCCTTGGAACGACCCAAATTAGTCCTTATAAAATCAAATCTAATAGAAATGGTAGTCTGGGAAAAGGCTGATTCTCCCAAACCACTCAAAATTTTAATTACTTAAACGCTTCCCACTTCTCTTTAATGAACTTAAACCCATTGCCATAAACATCTTCGGGCGAAGGGAACATATCTCGCCAAATCTTGGTAGCGGCGGCCAAATCGGGTAACGCTCGCCCAAAAGCTTCAATGGTAAGCCAGCCATCGTACTTGGCTTTCCTCAATGCTTTAAAAGTTTCATCCCAATGCACATGACCACTTCCGGGGGTACCTCGATCATTTTCACTAATGTGAACATGAACATAAGTGTCTTCCATGGAGGCAATCGCTTGAGAAATGTTTTTCTCTTCAATGTTGGCATGGAAGGTATCGTACATGGTACCAAAGTAAGGGTGATTGATTTCCCTTACAAGGTTCTTTGCATCCAGTGCGTTGGTAAGAAAATAACATTCGAAGCGATTGAGATACTCGATTGCGATTTTAACTTTTACTTTTTGTGCATGATCTGCGGCTTGAGTTAAAACTTCAACCGCCCTTTTTCTTTCATCTGCGGTTGGGGGCTGGCCTGAAAATACTCCCAATGCAGAGTGGTATGGCCCCGCTAATAAATCGCCACCCATCACGCTGGTCATATCCAACGCCCATTTGATTCGTTCCAAACCTGCCTTACGAATACTCGCATCAGGGCTAATGGGATTGGTCTCTGCGTTGACCACGGTTACTGTTGTGCAACCGAGCCCTAGATTATCGAGTTCTTTTTTGATTTTTTTGTAGTGTTCAGCATCGCCATCAAAAAGGGGGATTTCAACGCCATCGTAACCAGTCTTCTTGATTTTTTCCAAGATAGGAAAATGCTCTTCGGTTACAAAAGCAGTCCACAGCAGCAGATTCATTCCAACTTTCATCAAAGACTCCCTTAGGTAAAGGTAAAAAGATCAAAGGGGTATTGTGGCCTAAATTGATTCAATAAGCAAGAATGTCATGCGGGAAACCTACAATTATGATTTTCATTTATGCACCTCTTGCCAACTAACCATCGTTACTTTATTAATTTTCTGTTCAGACTAGCGTAAGCTTTTGTAGTTTCATTCATCTGAAAGCCGCTATAAATTAAAAACGATTTCGGTTCTTCAACCCTTCCCTGTTTCGTTTTGAAGAACGATTAAATTTTTATCAATACTATTTTGAATTACTGATGTAAGAACCATCCCAGTCAGAAGGAGGTGGGAATTGTAGATATTCCTTGCATCGCTCGATGTAAAACAAGGCCAGATGATCCTCCTTGTTAATGTCAAGAATTTGCGTATAGCAATCGATCGCCTGTTGAAATCTCTGGGCTAAATAATGCTCAAATCCCAATACAGTTGAATTTATTATCGTCCGCAATTCAGGGGTCTCGTCTTGGCCAATTGCAAGAACTTCATGAATCAGTATTGCATTGGCTTTGCCCTTCACCGCAACTTTATCCACAGGCCGGGTAAGAATTTTTTCCCGTACTTCAGATGCTGTCTTATCAGAAACTAGAATCGAAGTTTTGTAGATTTTATTTGTACCTTCCAACCTGCTGGCAAGGTTCACCGTATCGCCCACTGCGGTGTAATTTAACCGATCGTCACTGCCTATATTCCCCACAAAAACTGTTCCTGTACTTATCCCAATTCGCATTTTCAATTTCGGCAGGCCCTCTGCCTTATTTCTCTGATTGAACAATACCATATGTTCTTGGCACGCCAGCGCTGCCTGGCAGGCTTTTAGTTCATGATTCTCGCAATCTTCTGGCGCATTCCAGAACGCCATCACCGAATCGCCTATGTATTTATCTACTGTGCCATCTAGCGATTGAATGATGTTGGTGCACATTGCAAGATGATCACCTATCAACTTCACTAGTTTATCTGGTTCAAGCGATTCTGATATGGTTGTAAAATCCTCTAGATCAGAAAAGAATATCGTTAGTTCCTTCTTTTCTGCAAAAGGCTCTGCGGTTTTTCTTGAAGCTAATACTTTGTTGACCACCTTATAGGGAATGTATTTCCTGAATGATAGCAACCCCGATTTCATCTTTTCGATACCTTCGTCTAATTCAATTATTTCTCTGTACCTTGACTTAGAACTTACGGAATAAGAAATATCGCCGAGGCCAATATTAACAACATCCGCAGCTATTTTTTCTAAAGGTTCACCAATTGATTTTCCATTTCTAATGCCGATGGGAATCATAATAATAATAATCACTAATAAACTCATGAAAAATATGCGTACCATTAAAACCGCACCAGTCATCATTGCCGTTCTTTTCACACAAACCCCAACCACCCAATCTGGTTTTTCGCCTGGTTTGATATCTGACCACGAATAAACCCAAGTTGCGCCATTTGTATCTGCGCAAGATTCAAGCGTAGTAAATTCATGATTGAAGATGTCATAGCCAGCCATCTTTTGAGTTTGAAACAGTTTTGCAAAAGTTTGAATTCTTAGATCTGGATGTTGATCTGCAAGAAAAAGATATCCGTTGTAATCATTCTCGCCAAATGCTAGCGGGAATTCTTCCTTATCATGCTTATGGGGATAACCTATGACTAGAAGTTCATCATCATTGTGCTTTTCTATTACAAATGGAACACCTTCGTAAAGTTCAGAAAAGTTAGATTTCTCATTTGTTATTTCACCTAACAATTCCTCCAATTGAATTATCCCCAAATCAAGCGAAACCAAACCCATGAATTCCCCTTGGGGATTATTTAGCGGTACAGCATAGCTAACCAACAGACTTGATTTTTTAAGATAATTAATGCTTTTGATATATCTTGAATTTACCCAAGAAGCTTTGTTAATTTCCTTCATTTCTAAAAAGAAAGAAATAGTTCGTGGGTCAGTTTGATTTGGATCCTTATCAATTTCCTCTTGTTTGGCAGTAAGAAATTCTTTGTAAACACTAGTGGTAAATAAGCCATTTTCTTTAGGTTTTATTTCGACGACTATAACATTTTGGTCTTTATCTTTAAGTATGCGTAAAACCATTCCTGTCTTAGCATCAAAATAGGCAAAGCCATCATAGTCTTTTTTTGATTTTAGGTTCTCCATGACAAATAGAACTAGCTCTTTTTTTTTGTCTTCATCGATAAATGTTTTTTGAAATAAAGATGCATACATTTCCGCATCAACCTCTACACCATTCATCATGAATTCAACTTTTTCTTTGATACTGTCTGCATTCATTTTTAGCATTGATTGCATCAACGCTCTTGTCTGCCATAAAGAGATCCCCAAAAAAAACAAAGTCAGCGTAACACCGATGATGAAAACCGTAAGTATGGTACGGAATATCAGTAATGTTTTTATGGAAGATTCTTGATTTTCAGATTTGATAAAGAAAGGAATAGTGCCACTGCTCTTTAAAATAAAACACTAAGAACCATTAATTGTTCTTACGAAACTTTTGCAAATTGCTAACTGAAGAGGTGAATATAGGTCAATTGATGTCTAATAGCAAGGAAAACAAGATGGTAGAATTTGTGCTTTATTGTTTAAGCAAATTATGCCGTAACTCTAATTCACCTTGGGGTTTTAAATTACTTGATTGGCAAAAGCTAATGAAGCTGCTCTGCGGGAATAGTTAGCTACTTGGTCAGCGTATCTTGCATTGGATAAACTTGCGCCTAGCATGGGCCCATCAAAATAGACATCGCCAGATTGGCTGCTCTCAATGGCTTCGCAATAAAAAGCAGAACTTAGACTTTAAAACACTCAATAAGTCACAAAAGCTGTCCATAACAGAATGTTTATTCTAACTTTCAGCAAAGAATCCATAGGTTAAAATAAAAGATAAAAGGAGTATTTTAGCCTAATTTAAGCTAATAATACGGAATATGACGGCATAAAACTTTTAATAATAATGCTTCTAGAATTCATCTATTGCAAACTATTTCACAGCTCCTAAAACTTTTAAATCACCATAGCAACTTACCTTAACGATTTTCAGTATTCATCCCTACCCACGCAAAGGCCTTGAAATGAAAAAGACAAAAGCTCGATACTTTAAACCCTCCCTTTTTCGTTTTGAAGACCGCTTCAATCCCTCGGCTTTTGCAGAACCTATTGTGCTAAACAGTGTTAATCACCTGCTTGAGATTACCCTTTTGGCTCACCAATCGAATCAAATGCTGGAAACCACAGGCCAAACGCCTTTCAATAACCCAAACGGACTAACCTCTACAGCACCTCTATCAGTTCTTACTGGGGGGTTCTACACCTACCAATGGACGCTGAATAATGGCCAAGCTACACAAATGACCATTAATAGTAATAATCAATCTACAACAGCCCCTGTACAAGGCATCGCAGGCCAAACAGGCGATTCATATACCGGCCCCACTCTTCATGTACAGCAGGGCGATACGATTAGAATTTACATGGAAAATAATTTGCCTGATTCCATTCCTTTAGCTCCTAATGTTAATACCGCATTTAAAACCATAAGCACTATGACCCCAGGACCACAACCCATCAATAACCACATGCACGGTTTGCATGTTTCCCCTGAGGGAAGTTCCGATAATGTTCTGATTGAAATCCCTCAAGAAATGGGCTTTGTTTACGAATACACCATTCCTCAAGACCAACCAGATGGCCTATATTGGATGCATAATCACCGTCATGAATTCACCTCCGACCAGACTTACCGCGGCCTTGCATCCATGATCATCGTTGGAAACAACACTAATATTGATAACAACGCTGCAAGCAATATTGATCAAATTGCATCTATTCCGAATCAATTTGTAATGGCCATGCAAACACAAAGTCTTGCAAGCGCCGACAACCTTTCGATTCCAAGCTACTTAAAAACTCCTAAAATAGATGATGCTGCCTATTCTGTAGGAGGTTCTCCTGGCACACCGCAACAGTATTTGCAATATTTTCAAGGCGGTACTTTTGCCTCACCAATAACAACTCCCGCGGCACCTCCTTACACCGATAAAAACGGGAAAGGGGTTAATGACGGAGTCAATAACGTTACTAACTCAATCGGTGGAGTCCCTACATCTTTTATAAAACAGTACACCATTAATGGGCAGGTCAACCCAACGATCAATGCAGCTATCGGGGAAACCCAGGTGTGGTCTTTTGCCAACATTAGTCCTGTCACTAATTTCCAAATCGGGCTTTATAATGGCTCCACCTTAGTTTCAAACAACCTTTTCCAGATCTCTCAAGATGGAAATGCACTGGTAAACCCTGTAAACGGAAATGGCTTAATCATAGCCCCGGGGAGTCGCTACTCTTTTGTTATAACGGCACCTAGCACCGCAGGGCAAAGCTATACATTAAAGGCCTTCGACATACAATCTGGCACTAGTATACCATTAAGTTCTTTAGCTATTTCCCTGGTTACCATTACGGCAAGTACTACTTTTGGCTCTACTTCTAACATTAACACCGGCACCGTTCTTACCTCTTCTACAAATCCAGCCTTTGTGGATTTATCGACCGCACCTATTGCAGCTAATCGAACCGTGGTATTTAGTTCTCAAGTTGCAAACCCTAATGCAGGCGGATCCATTGCAGGCGGCTCTGGAAACCAATTTCAAATCAACGGGGAAGCTTTCCCTGACAATGTAATCTTCCAGCCCCGACTTGATACTGTTGAAGAATGGACTCTCCTTAATTACAGTAACCAGCCTCATCCCTTCCATATCCATGTAAATGACTTTCAAGTTATGTCTATTTTTGCCCCAACGGAACCATCTGGAGCAAATGGCGTCGTACAATTCTATCCCGGAAATGTCACCTCACCCTATCAATACGGTTTGGATGTAATCAATGTCCCGCCAGCACTTTTTGCAAACAATGTGATTACTAATTTAAAAGTTACAGCAGGCAAAGGGGGTTCTGGGTTTACACCTGGCCAACAAATAGTTAACATTTCAAGTTCAACAAGCACAACCAACGCAACTGGTTCAGCTACAGTTAACTCCGCAGGACAAATCACCGCCGTTACCATTTACAGTTCTGGAAGCGGTATTACCACTGGCCAAAAAGTAACTATCACCGGTGGCACAGGCACAACCCCAGCAGAAGGCAAAGTGGTTGTGTCGAATGGAGTTGTAGTACCAGAAAACCCGCCATCTCAAGGCCCGATTATTATTAACACTTTAATAGTTACAGCAGGCAAAGGGGGTTCTGGGTTTACAAATGGTCAAACTGTGAACATCTCAAGTTCAACAAGCACAACCAACGCAACTGGTTCAGCAACAGTTGACGCTGCGGGACAACTCACCGCCGTTTCCATTTTAAGTTCTGGAAGTGATTTTACTACTAGCCAAAAAGTAACAATCACCGGAGGCACAACCCCAGCAGAAGGCACCGTGGATGGCCAGGCATATAGCACCTACGGTAATGTGCTTGTACCCGGTAAGATCGTTATTCGCTATAAACCAACCGACTATACTGGATCCTATGTGTACCACTGCCATATTCTTGCCCATGAAGACCTTGGGATGATGGCACAGATCACCATCCTTCCAAATCTTCCGATTTATGCCACGGGTGCGGGCGCGGGCGGGGCACCTCAGGTCAATGTTTATAGCAGCCTTGATAACTCCCTAATTACCTCCTTCCTTGCATTCGAATCTGGCTTTTCAGGCGGGGTTAATACTGCAGTTGCAGATGTGAATAATGATGGGATTTCCGATCTGATTTGTGGTGCAGGCGCTGGCGGCGGGCCAAGAGTAATAGTATTTAATGGCGCGACCAATTTCACCACGGTCCTTCAAGATTTCTTCGCTTTTGATCCATCCTTTAAAGGTGGCGTAGATGTCGCTGGAGCAGATTTTAATGTGGATGGATTTGCAGATATTGTAGTTTCTGCAGGCCCTGGTGGCGGCCCCGAAGTTCGGGTTTTTGATGCCAATACTTTGAATGTACTTACCCAATTCTATGCTTATGCCCTTAGCTTTTCTGGCGGCGTCACAGTAGCTACTGGTGAAACTGATGGCTCAGGATTTCAATCCTTGATTACTGGGGCAGGCCCTGGTGGTGGCTCCCATGTCGAAATCTGGCGTAACGCACTCATGTATGCAATTGGCTCAACTCCTATTCTCCCTGGAGCACAAACCATCTCTACTTTCACGCTTACCGGAGAATTCATGGCTTATGAATCGGCCTACACCGGTGGAGTAAATGTAAGCACCGGGTTAGTTGGCGGGATGTCGCAAGGCGGGTTTGATAGGATCATCACCGGTACCATGAATGGCGCGCCGTTGGTATCTGTTTGGCAGGCAATGGAAGATATGGACCCATTCCCCACGAGTGCCACTCCTTCAAGTGATTACGCCATGCAATCCAGCTTTTTTGTATTCAATTCCAATAATACTAATGGTGTATTTGTCGGCGCAGTTGATGGCAGCACTGGTTCTGATTTAATTGTGACCCAAGGAAAGGGCAGCAATGTACTCAATCGGTATTCCTTCCTACCTGGAACAACAAATCCTACGCTCGAAGATGAATTCTCCCCATTCCCAATCGGGTTTTTAGGTGGGATTAGTCTTGGTGGCACCAACTAACCTTAATTTAAGTTTAGTAGCTAGTGCTGGATTTACATCTATTCTTAAGGGAGGGAAGCAACTTTTGCTCCTCTCCCTTTTACTTTTTAATTCGCTCTTTAAATTAAAACCAAATGATTTCGCAGTACAAAACGGTACTTAGGCCCTAAAATAGTTATAAGTGGCGTTCCTTGCTATAAAACCATGTTCGTTCCTATAAATAGATTAGCCTTATATTAACTGATCCGCCGATATTGATGTATCACCATGAACACTCTACTTGCCTGCCAGCTAACTTTGCTCTTATTAAATGCAGATCCTGCGAGCGTCGATTTTTTTGAAGCCAAGATTCGACCAGTATTTATTGAGCATTGTGAAAAATGCCACAACGCATCAAAGCAGCAAGGCGGTTTTCGACTCGATTCTAAAGTCAACTTTTTTAAAGGCCCCGACTCTGGGCCTATTTTCAACCAAGCTAAACCTTCGGAAAGCAAACTATTAAAATTATTGCATTATCAGAGTGAGCTTAAAATGCCCCCTAAGGGCAAACTTCCCGATCAAGTGATCAATGATATTTCTGAATGGATAATGAAAGGTGCGCAGTGGCCTGCAGACTTAAAAAAGAACCCAAACGCTATTGCCAGTGCCAACCAAGATCATTGGGCCTTTAAACCGATCAAAAAACCTACACCACCTAAAATAGCTCAACCTTCTTTCGCCAACAACGAAATCGATTTATTCATTCAAGCCAAACTCGAACAGAACAAAGTTTCTCTTTCGCCCCATGCAGATAAACGAACTCTCATCCGCAGGCTTTATTTTGTACTCGTAGGGCTACCACCAACTCCTCAGGAAGTCGAATCATTCTTAAATGATTCCGACCCGCAAGCCTATCCAAAGTTGGTCAACAGGCTTTTAGACTCACCACACTTTGGCGAACGCTGGGCTAGGCATTGGCTTGATCTTGCACGCTACGCAGATAACCGTGGCTATATTGGCGTGGGCGTTGATCGTACTTACCCTTACGCATACACTTTTCGCGATTGGGTGATTCAATCTTTCAACAACGATCTGCCTTACGATAAATTTCTTACCTATCAAATCGCAGCAGACAACCCAAAATCGGGTGCTTCCAAATCCGATCTCGCTGCACTCGGATTCTTCACCGTTGGTAGAAGATTTATCAATAATCAAAACGACATCATCGATGATCGTATCGATGTTCTATGCAGAACCACCATGGGCCTTACTGTAACTTGCGCACGATGCCATGATCACAAGTATGATCCCATACCCACCAAAGACTACTATTCCTTATATGGCGTTTTTGCAAGTTCGCAGGAACCTGAAGACCTACCCGATTTAGGGCTTGAAGGCAGTGGGCCCGAAGCGCACGAATTTCAATTAGAGCTGGCAAAACTCATAAAAGAAAAAGAAAAGTTTGAAACAGACAATGCGGAAATCAAAATCAAAGAACCTCGAACATTCTCCGAATCCATCAAGCCTTATGAAAACCGCATCAAACAACTTAAATCCAAACACCCGGGCTCTCCCCCTAAAGGAATGGCATTGTTCGACAACCCCTCACCTGTTGAACCCGTGGTTTTCATCCGAGGCAATCAAGGCAACCGCGGCGCAAAAGTACCAAGACAATTCCTAGAAATGGTGAGTGGCACAAACCGCACACCATTCAAGCAAGGCAGTGGCAGGCTCGAATCTGCACAAGCCATTGTTTCACCCCAAAACACTTTTACATCAAGGGTTTGGGTCAATCGAGTTTGGGCACATGTGTTTGGTAACCCATTGGTGAAAACTCCCAGCGACTTCGGGGTTCGCAGCGATCCACCCTCGCACCCAGAACTCCTTGATTTCCTCGCATCAAATCTAATGGAAGATCACTGGTCCACCAAAAACCTGATCAGGCAAATGCTACTTTCCTCAACCTTTAAGCAAACAAGTTCACCTCGTTCGGAACTGCAAAACAACGATCCAGAGAATTCTCTTTTAATTCGTATGAATCGCAGAAGGCTGGATTTCGAAACCATGCACGATAGCCTGCTTGCTATGGCAGGCACCCTTGAACCCGCTGTTGGTGGAAAATCGGTCGAAATGTTTACCTCGCCTTTCAGCAGCAAACGAGCACTCTATGCCTTCATCGATAGGCAGAATCTTCCGGGCGTGCTACGAACATTCGATTTCGCACTGCCCGATACTCATAGCCCGCAGCGCTTTATCACCAGTGTTCCGCAGCAGGCGCTATACCTTTTAAACTCGCCCTTTGTACAAGAGCAAGCCGCAAAATTCACGCTCCGATTTACAAACACCGATGACCGCGCAGAAAAGGTTCAAGCAATGTACCGCGTTGCATTGCAACGATCCCCCACAAAAGAAGAAGTAACATCAGCACTCGAATTTGTAGAAGCTTCAGGCCCCGATGGTTTTAAACAACTAGGCCAAGTGCTTCTTGCAAGTAACGCATTCCAATTCATTGATTAATAAAAGGCATCACAAATGTTAAACCGAAGAATGATGTTGGAACGATCTGCGATGGGCATGGGCGCCCTTGCTCTCGGCACTATGTTCCAATCCGCCAGCGCATCTGAAGCCAACCCACTTGCAGTGCGAAAACCCCACTTTGCTGCAAAGGCCAAGCGGGTGATTCATTTGTTCATGAACGGTGGCCCTTCGCATGTAGACACATTCGACCCCAAGCCTTCACTAGAAAAATATGCAGGTAAGCTTCTTCCTACCGACAATCCAAAAACTGAGAGAAAAACAGGCGCGGCATTCCCTTCGCCATTCAAGTTTCAAAAGTATGGGCAGTCGGGTATTGAAGTTAGCGAACTCTTTGAAAAGACCGCTCAGCATATTGATGATATGTGCATCATCAGATCTATGCACGCCAATGTTCCGAATCATGAGCCATCGCTTTTACTTATGAATTGTGGCGAAGCAAGGCTTATCAGGCCAAGTATGGGCAGTTGGCTTACCTACGGCCTAGGAACCGAGAACCAGAATCTACCAGGCTTTATTGCAATGTGCCCGGGCGGTTACCCCATTCAAGAATCTCAGAACTGGCAGGCGGGCTTTCTTCCCGGTATCTACCAAGGCACCTATATCGACACTAACCAAACCGAAGTAAACAAACTCATCGAGAACATTCGCAACAAGAATCTTTCGTTAGTGAAACAAAGGCAGCAGTTGGATCTTTTACAAAAACTGAACTCTTTACATGTTAACGATCGCTCATCAGATCCAATCCTAGAATCACGAATTCAATCCTTCGAACTCGCATACCGAATGCAGATGGATGCTGCAGATGCCTTTGATGTCAGCAAAGAATCAAAGCATGTGCTGGAAATGTATGGCCCCGGTGTTCAAGCCAGACAAATATTAATCGCTCGTAGACTTCTTGAAAGAGGTGTACGATTTGTACAAGTATGGCATGGCGCTGGCCAACCCTGGGATAGCCATGACGATATCGAAATAAATCATCGTCGCCTTGCAAAGGAATGCGACCAAGCAATCTGGGCCCTGCTCTCTGACTTAAAACAACGGGGCATGCTTGATGATACTTTAGTTATTTGGGGCGGAGAATTTGGCAGAACCCCCACCGTAGAACTCCCCACCCCCGGAGCCAATGCGGGCAAAATCAATGGCAGAGACCATAACCACCATGGGTTCTCGATGTGGCTTGCAGGCGGGGGCGTAAAGGGGGGTACCGTCGTAGGAAATACCGATGAATTCGGTTTTGCTGCTCAAGATAACAAGGTTCATGTTCACGACCTACACGCCACCATGTTGCAGCTTTTAGGTTTCGATCACGAGAAGCTTACTTATCGTTATGCAGGCCGGGATTTTCGTTTAACCGATGTGCATGGCAGAGTAGTAGAAGACATTATTGCCTGATCTAAATCATGTGAACTTGCTATAACAATCAATTGAATGCCCTATGTCGGGTATGAATATTATTTCCGCCGAGCTGCCCACTTAAGATGGATCAACTTCCTAAAACCAGAGCCGAGGTTATCACCATCTCCATCTTGGTTGAAGGCGGTTTGGTGCTAGGCGCATATCCACTTGGCTGGTTACTGGGCGTGCATCCTTTAAGTAATTTTGTTGTCAACTGGCACGATTCATGGATTGGAATGGTAGCAACATTGCCCTTGCTGCCTATCTTTTTAATTATGATCCATGGATCAATTCCATTTCTAAGCAAGTTAAAAACCATCAGCAAAGATACCATCAGGCCAATGATGCGCAGGTGTACGATTCCCGATCTTATTGGGATAAGCTTGCTGGCGGGGGTGGGGGAAGAAATGATTTTCCGAGGGGTGCTGCAAACTTGGCTGGCACAAGATAGCCCCCCTTGGGCAGCAGTCATGGCTGCAGGCCTTTCGTTTGGCATGATGCATTCCATGAGCAAAAGTTACTTTATACTAGCCACATTGGTAGGGTTTTATCTCGGCTTCCTTTTTGTATGGACGGGCAACCTGATAGCGCCCATGATGGTGCATTTCCTTTATGATGCCTTCGCTCTTTACTACCTTACAAGAGTCTGGAAGCCCTACCCCAACGAAGAACAAGCGCCCATCCCAGATGAAGAAATCGATGATGATTTCTCAGAAGATATGTTCTAACCTTTTCTTCCGGTTGTTCCTCAGTACACATTCCTTGATATTTGTTAGGTTATTATGGACCATTTTTGCTAAAATAATGAAAAGTCTATCAAGAGAACTGATAATGAATGAAAATAATCCGCTTCAAGATCAATTGCTTACCGATGCCAAGTCTGGCAGCCCCGACGCGGTTGATCGATTGATTTCACATCACCGGGAACCTCTTAGGCGGATGATCAATAATCGGATTGATCCCGCACTATCGGCCCGGGTTGATGCTAGCGATATTGTCCAAGATGTGATGCTTGAAGCCCACCGCAGATTAAGTGATTATCTGCGAAATCCAGAAGCAATGCCTTTTCATCTTTGGCTTAGGCATATCGCACTCGATCACATCATCGATGCTCATCGCAAGCACAGGGTTGCTAAAAGAAGAAGCCTTGATCGCGAAAAACCTCTCGTCATTTCAGGGATGAACGATCAATCTTCAATTGAACTTGCGGGTCAACTACTTGCCAACGAAGTTACCCCTGCTTCCGCTGCAATTCATGCAGAGCTAAAAGGTAGATTAGATGCAGCCATTAACCTTTTAGATCCCGATGACCGCGAAATAGTTCTCATGCGCCATGGCGAGCAGATGACCAATCAAGAAGTATCGGCTTTGTTAGGCCTTACCGAGGCAGCGGCATCGATGCGCTACCTTCGTGCAGTACGGAAGCTACGCAGTGGGTTATTACCTGGGGGCCTTTAACATGGAAAAAATCAAGAGTCTTTCGCAGTCAAATAAAGATACTTCTGATGAACTCCTTGCAACGCTTCTGGAAGATTTGTTGAATCAATCCAGAAATGGAAGTAATAATCTTGAGCAGGTATGTGTAAATCACCCTGAGCTTGCGCAAGAATTAAGAGAGCTTTGGGCCGCGAGCCAATTTGCGGATGTGTTTGGGCGACCTGAATTGCTCAACCCTCAAAAACCTTTGTACGAAACACCCACGCCAGCGACATCTTTGCCAAAATACTTTGGAGAGTTCGAACTTCTTGAAGAATTGGGAAGGGGCGGCATGGGGGTGGTGTATAAAGCATGGCAGAAAAGTCTGGGGCGGATGGTTGCCCTGAAAATGGTACTTCGAGGCGGTCAAGCAAGGCCCGAAGAGATGGCACGATTTCAAGCAGAGGCCAAAGCAATCGCCCTGCTTGAGCACCCTAATATTGTTCCTGTTCATGAAGCAGGTATCTACGAAGAACAGCCTTATTTCAGCATGCGCTTTGTCGAAGGGCAGACCCTTGCTACAATTTTGGCACAAGGCCCCATCAAGCCAAGAGATGCTGCTTCCCTGATTGCCAAGGTTTCCCGCGGGGTTCATCATGCTCATGAAAGAGGAGTGTTGCATCGAGATTTAAAACCTTCCAATGTTATCATCGATCGCGAAAAACAGCCACTCGTTACTGACTTCGGCCTTGCCAAAAGAATCGACCTTCCCGATGACAACCCACTGACCCAACCGGGCGCAATTCTTGGCACCCCTGCCTACATGGCCCCTGAACAAGTCAGCAGCAGTCGAGGGGTCGTTGGCCCTACGAGCGATGTGTACAGTCTCGGGATCATCCTTTACGAAACACTTACCGGAAGGCCACCTTTTAGAGCTGCTTCTCCCGTGGATACTCTTCTGCTGGTGCTTGAACAAGATCCTGTAAGGCCAAGGCTTTTAAACCCTAAGGTGGATCCGGAACTTGAAATGATCTGCCTAAAATGCCTGCAGAAACAAGCAGACCTTCGTTATAGTACCGCCCAAGATCTTGCAATCGACCTCGAGGCTTGGGTTCGAGGCGAGACTACTTCCGTTCGTTCGGGCAGCCTCGGGTCGTTCTCGAACTTCTTCAGCAGAATGTTGCGAGACACTCATCATGCAATCGTTCTTGAAAACTGGGGCTTGCTTTGGATGATGCATAGTGCCATGATTTTTTCGCAATGCGTTGCAACTTGGTACATGGCTCGGGTTGGTATCAATAGCCCTTGGTGGTACATTTTGCTATGGGGTGGCGGGTTGGCCTTATGGGGTGCAATATTCTGGGAGTTACGCAAGCAAGGTGGGCCTGTTCTTTTTGTCGAAAGGCAAGTAGGCCATATCTGGGCTGCTGCAGTAATTTCCACCATCGGAGTGTTTTTTACGGAAATATTTTTAGGCATGCCCGTGCTTACACTCTCGCCCATACTAGCTATTATTGCGGGCACTGTGTTTTTCACCAAGGCAGGTATTCTGAGTGGTGAATTTTATCCACCCGCAATTGCTCTTTATCTAACCACCATTCCGATGGCCCTTTGGCCAGCATATTGCCAGCTTATTTTTGGTACCGTGAGTGCTCTGTGCTTTTTCGTTCCTGGTTTGAAGTATCACAAACTACGCTTGCGCTCACGCCTAGCAAGCAACCGTGGCGATATCTCGGGGGCCAGTTCTCAAAACAATTTGGTTACGACCCAATCTGCAAGATGACGGCCTCTGCGGGTAAGGCTTAAACTTTCCCCATCGTCTTTCAGCAAGCCCTGCTGCACTAAGTAATCTTTCTTGGGGCCCGTGATTTCATCGAGATGAAACCCAGTGCGTATTAAAAATCGTTCGCGATTAGCACCTTGCATTCTTCGCAAATTCAAACCCAGAGTTTCAACAGCTTCTTCACGTGGTTCGAGTTGCTCTGATTGAAATATTGTTTCCTGCCCGGATAAAGATTTTTGAATATACGAATCTAGATCGCGTGTGTTCACTTCGCGCTTACCCGCCACATATCTTGCAGCACCCATGCCAAACCCATAATAAGCACTATTTTCCCAATAAACTTGATTATGCCAGCATCGCTTGCCCTTCTTTGCAAAGCTCGAAATCTCATAATGATCCATCCCTTGAGCTTCCAGCGTATCGATCGCAGCTTCGTAATGCGCCAACTCTTGTGTATCTTCTAGTGGAATGATTTCACCCCGGTTCATTCTTTTCCAAAGAGGGGTGCCTTTTTCATAAGTAAGCCCATAAGTGGAAAAATGATCGGGCTGCATAGCTAAGCCACGGGCAAGATCATACTTCCAAGATTCCAACGACTGCCCTGCTGAACCAAAAATCAGATCAATGCTAATGGAGGGGATTTTAAGCTTCCTGGCATCTTCGATGACTCGCTCGACCTGGGGATTTTTATGTTTGCGATCCAACAATTGCAGCACGGGTTCCTGAAAAGATTGCACCCCTAAACTAAGCCTCGTTAAGCCATAATTTGCAAGGACCGCAAGTTTATCTTCCGTTGTGGAATCGGGATTAGCCTCGATCGAAAACTCCGCCTCACCAGTCAAAGGCAGCCATTGCTTTAACATTTCGCATAATCTTTCCAACTGAGTGGCGTTAAGTTCGGTTGGGGTGCCTCCGCCAATAAACCATGACTGTACTGGATGCGGTCGCCCGAGCTTGGAAATTTCTTTTTCGAGGGCATCGAGATAATTATCCCTAATTGCATCTTTACCAATCGCGATTGCGAAGTCACAATAGCCACAATGTTGGGCACAAAAGGGAATATGAATATAAGCTGCTTCGGGCAGTCGCCAGTTTGGGATGGGATTATTTGCCAAGGTAAATAGCACGCTTAAAGTTCTCGTTTGAAAAAATTCCCGAAAGATGGTAATGACAATATCAATGTAGCAAAATCCAAGGAGAGAAAAGCATGAAACTATTAGGAAAAGTGGCACTTATAACCGGGGCATCTTCAGGAATCGGCCGCGCTTCTGCAATTGCCCTTGCAAAAGAAGGCGCAGATATTGCGCTTAATTATCTCACGATGCCTGAATCTGCAGAAACAGCTAAAAAAGAAATCGAAGCACTAGGAAGAAAATGCCTGCTTTACCCTGTGGATTTGGTGGATCAAGCTGCAGTTGAAACTATGGTTTCCGATGCAGTGAATAAACTTGGGCAAATTGATACCCTTGTTTCCAGTGCAGTTTTTAGCGATCGCGAAATGTTCCACGTTGCAGACATGAAAGGTTTCCACAAAACGATCGATGTTTCTATGTGGGGCGCTTTTCATGCCTTAAGAGCATGCACCAACCAAATGCTAAAAAAAGGCAACGGCGGCAATGTCGTGATTGTAAGCTCGCCCCATGCCGTTGTGCCCTACCCTTCCTGCATGGCATACAACATGGCTAAAGCAGCATTGGACATGATGGCAAAAACAGCAGCTATTGAACTAATCAAACATAACATCCGGGTTAACATTGTTTACCCGGGTTGGACCGATACTCCAGGAGAGCGCAAATTCTTCGCAGAAGATACCTTGCAAAAAGCAGGATCATTCCTGCCCATGGGAAGGCTGGCCCAACCCGAGGAAATCGCAAGGGGCATCGTATTCCTTTCCGATCCGGATTCCGCTTACATCACCGGTAGTTTGCTCACCATCGATGGGGGCGGGATGCTTCCTTGGTGGTCGAAGCGAGGCACTGGGGATTTTTAGTACCCATCTTTTATTGTGTTAATTTGCCCAATTTGTTACCCTAACCACTAGCGAGTCTATTATTAGGGTTTACCTGTTGTATTTCTCTGGGGAGTCTATTATGTTCAAAAGATCATTGGCGATGGGTGTTTTCGCCTCTTTTTTAAGCTGTCTTCTTTTCTCTTCCGCAGTCAAATCGATCGCTGCTGAAAACTTAGTCAAAACCGATTGCGCTATCGATTGGATCCCAAAATCCACAACAGCCTTCGGTATCATGCTAAAAAATAAAGAGCAACTCGATGTTGTTTTAAACAGCAAAGCATTCAAAAAACTCGCAGAACTTGGCGCAACCAAGATGTTGATTGAAAAGTTCAATGAGGGATTCAATGGCAACCTTGATGACGCAAATAAAGAACAAGTTACCAAAGCGCTTAAAATTGCAGGCCAGCTTTTTTCTCATGAAGTTGTTTTAGCAACCGGGCCCAATGCTCCTCAATCACTTGGGACAATCATTAGTGCTTTAACTGCAGGCCAAATGGCACCACTTACCCTTCTTATGCAGGGTAATTTCGATCAAGATGCCATTAGCAAGGCTCAAGGTGAAAGCATCATTCAAGCATTGGTTGAATCTTCTGATGAGCTTAAAGTTCCAGAACTTTTATTCGCATTCAAATTAAAGGATAAAAAAATAGGCGAAGATCTCATGAAAAAACTGGAAGACAAACTTCCAATGATCGAAGCTGCTGAGCCTAAATTTAAAGGCGCTGCAAAAAAAGAAAAACTATTAGGCTCAGACTTCCTCACCCTAAAACTCAAAGGAAGCATGTTTCCTATCGAAGGTATCGATAAAATCCCAGGAATTGATGAAGATCAACTTAAAGACTTTAAGGCCGACCTTGCAAAGATGACTTTTGCTGCAGCCATCGGCATCAAGGGCGACTATCTTATTGCGACAATTGGACCTGATTTGACTTATCTTTCAAGCATTGGTAAGGGTGATTCGATAGCTTCCATAAAAGAAATGGAACCTCTTGCAAAGCATGCAGGAAAGAAAATCCTTGGGCTTCAATACTATAGCAAAGAATTTCTAGAAACCGCCCAAAGCTATGGATCCGACCCTGAAGAAGCAAGCGATCAAATCAAGGAAATGCTTGAAGGAGCAAACCTACCCAAAGATATTTCAAAACGGATAGAAAAAGATGTAGATGCCCTAACCAAAGAAGCTTTCGAGTTTCTGCCTAAAATTGGTGCCCGGGTTGGCGTGACTTTCTTAAGCGACAAAGGTTGCGAATCAGCCAATTATGACTTCAGTTCTAATATACCAATTGATGGTTCAAAACCATTGGGTTTGCTGCAAAACTTTGGGGGCAATCCAATCTTTGCTGCTGTGCTTCGAGGCAAAGATGTTGAAAAAACTTGGAACTTCTTCTCTAAATGGGGTGCAGTTGGTTATGGTTACTTCACTGAATTCGCAATCCCCAATGTTCCTGAAGATCAAAAAGAGCAAGTAATTGCATTCTTTAAAAAGCTTGAACCAACGATTGCCAAATTAGCTAAAATCACAAACTCGGATTTGATTCCCGCATTGAAAGATGCGCAAATAGCTTTTGTTCTTGATGGCAAACTAGGCAGCAAGCAATGGAGCCCACTGCTTCCAAAATCTAAAAAAGATCTTTTTGTTCCTGAGCCTGCCTTTATCCTTGGCATTAGCGATGCAGCAAAATTTGCTACCGCCTTGAAAGGTTACCGCGAGGGAATCAATCAAATCATCAAGGATGCTGCAGGGTTTGACCCCACAGGAACTCTTGCTGCAATAAAGATTCCAGCACCCGAAGAAAAAACTTTAAAAGAAGGTAAAGCTTACTTCTACCCAATTCCCATGCTGGAAGATATTTCCAAGAAACTTCAACCTGCTGCAGTGGTAGGACCGAATTTTTCTGCAATCACTTTCTCGTTTGAACATGCAGAAAGATTGCTGAATAAAACTCCACTAACTTCTGAAGTTGCAAAACTTGCCAGCATTGAAAAGAACCTCGCTGGGTTTTGTCTTTTCGATAACACCGCCCTGATGGCAACGCTCAATCCGTGGGTCGAATTTGGTTTTGAAATGTTGCCTCCGGGCATTGATGAAGGCTTTGGTGTAAAGAAACAGGTTAAAACCTTCTTTGAAGTTCTTGGAACTTGCAAAGGAACCGTCTGCACCACCTTCATGGAAGATGGCATCTGGGTTAACCATTCCATTTCAGTTTGGAAAGACCTCGAATAATCTGACTTGGCTTAGCTAAAGGCTCCATGCTTAATTGCATGGGGCCTTTTATTTTTTAAATTGTACCTGTAGCCATTCTTCTATTTCTTCGATATGTTTTTGCGGTTCAGGTTCAAATTCGAAAGTGTGATGCGCATCAGGGTATTCTTTAATGGTTAAGGAACCCGAGGAAAAGCGTTTGACAAATGCAATCGTCTTTTCATTGTCAATGATTTTGTCCTGCCCTGCAATAAGCAGCAGAATGGGCTTACTGATTTTCGTTCTGAAAATTCGCAGGTAAAAATCCAACCTTACACTATCTAAAAGAAATCTCGCAGTTGCCTTCCTTAATGCAAACGGATCTTCTTTTAGAAATTTTTGAGCAACAGGGTTCGAGGTAAAAAGTTCTGGGTCGTTGAGTGGGATATTAAAAAGCCTACGGGGGGAAAACAAACTTCCCAGAGCGATAAAAAATCGTTCCTTACGGGTGGGCTGAATCTTAGGGCAAAAACCGGGCGCAAGGAGAATGAACCCATCCACCAAATTTGCCATTCGAATTTCCAACCCAAATGCGATCTTCCCGCCCCAAGATATCGCCCCAAGAATCAAAGGCGTTGCCCCCGCGATTTCTTTTCTTTGATACTGCAGAAATTCCTTAAGATCATCCAGCAAGGTACGAAAAGAAGGGCTGTCTCCTCTTGAAACTTCGTTAAGCCCACTGCCACGCCTATCTAAAAATAATACCCCATAGCCTGCTTGTGCGAATTTCTTGCATGAAGTTTCATACCAACCACCATGGCTTTGAATTCCATGAATAAAAACGATCGTGCCCTTGGACATTCCTACAGAGTGAAAATGACGGTAATGAAGTTTATACCCACCCGAAGTAATGAAAGATGATATTTCAAAAGGAGTATCAACCACGGAGAATCTCCTGCCTGATCGAAACCCTGGCCAATGCTTTTTCATCCATCACAATTCCCAAACCATGGCCTGTTATCGCAGGCGCGACTCCACCCCAACCAAAAGTAATGTCTTTTTTGGACAGCCTTTCTTTAACCAAATGCTTATCGTAAGACCCCTCAAGATAGCCGATATCACAAACAGAACAGGCGAAGTGTCTACCTGCGGAGGAAAGAATTGCAGTCTCGCCCACCTGGCAACCTAGTTGATATTTTATGCCATGCCTGCGGGCATATTGCGCCAACCTTAACGAAGGAATGAATCCACCGCATTTCGAAAGCCTGATATTAAAATAATCGCATGCCTCATGTTCAACCGCGCGCTCAGCATCGATCATTGAGCAAAGAGATTCATCAAGCATAATGGGGGTGCGAACTTGTGTGCGTACTTTTTTCAAATGGTAAACCTGTTCATGGGGCACAGGTTGTTCCATGCAGGTGATTCCCGCAGGTTCTAATTCCTGAATACGCTGAACAGCTTCATCAATAGACCAAGCCTCATTGGCATCAACCCTGATATCTATCTTCTTCCCGAGCCATTTTCGAATTTGCAATATCCTCTTGGCATCATCATAACCTGCTATGCCCACCTTGACCTTCATCTGCTTAAAACCATAAAGGCTGTAAAGCAGCGAGGCGATTTTCATTTTCAAACCGGTGGCAGAAGTTATCGCCCCACTGTAACGAACCTTATTCACGGGCTTGAAAAGATCACCCGCAAGCAACTTGGTAACCGAAGAGATTGGTTCTTTAAATTTCTTCCCATACGCATCAAGCACCGCAATTTCCAAAGCACAGCGGGCAGCATTGGCGCTGCATTTACGATCATCTTTTGGATCAGTGGGTAAGTGCAATCTTTCCGCCATCTGTACGGCCTGAAAGAAATCAGAGCAGGATTCAAGTTGGGAAGTAATCTGGGAATTGCGAAGAATCTCAATGGAAGAATCAATTGTTTCGCCCGTGACATAATCTCGGGGCAGTCCTTCGCCAAAGCCGGTTGTTCCATCTTCCAAAGTACATCGGACAAGAATATTGTCGGTATTGGTTCGGGCGTGCGAGGCATGCTTGATGATGCGCTTTAAAGGAATACGAACATGGCTAATTGAAACTTCCGATATTTTCACAAGACCCTCATAAAATTACAAATCGACTTGTTGAAATCATTTTATTGCAAATCAAGTTCCTTGTCATCACAAAGATAATCGGGAATTTATTTGCGCAATTTTGGATATTAAGCTAAATTTAATAGTGGTTCTGGGGACTAGACAACAATGGAGGGATTTTCCTTATGTCTTTTTCACCTTCAACAACAGCTTCTTCTGCAGGGATTGCGCTTAGAAGTTGCCCTTTTTCGGCTTTACGCGATGTAGTTTTAGAAGAAATCGGCGAACGCGTCATCATTCATGGCACCGTAAGCAGTTATTATTTAAAACAGATTGCTCAAGAGGCAATCGTCCCATCACTTGATGGAAGAATCTTGGAAAATCAAATCCAGGTTATCAAAGAAAAAGCAGGCTAGAAATCCAATTGCATGCCAGCAGTCACACCATTGATAATTAAATTGCTGGTGCTGTACTGGAATGCTGGAATTTGCAATGTTTGGTTTGCAGATTGAGTCTGATTATTTGCAGTGTAATTCAGATTATTGCTGTAGGGAATTAACTGTGTTTGGTTGGGCGCACGAAGCACATTAGCGAGCAAAAGAAAATCATACCCAACAGTCAGCTTAATTCTTTCTGTAGCTTTAAAACCTAACTTCGCATTAATCTCAGGAAGTAGTCCAAATTGGTTTCTTGAATATTGCCCTACATCCGTAGGTGAAAACAATAGCCCACCGTTTGAACTTGTGGTTGTAGTATTGGTAGTGGAGGTTATCTGCCCTGCTGCATTTTGAGTAGAAGTTTCTCTTACCACGGTTTGAGTAGTGTTGGAGGTAATTTTTGCAACCTGATGCATCACCCCGATACCAAGATTAAAACCTGTCATTACTGACCAGCGATTATAATGATAATCTGCATTGATACCAATCTGAGGCCCAATGAAGTGATTATAAACCTTAATCTGATCATTGCTCGCAGATTGAATGTTTATAGGCGTAGGAAAATTCAGTGAAATAGGAACCTGTTGCGTAGTTGAAACTCCCGTTCCATTTCCCAAGGTAAATGTTTGTGTATCAGTAACCCCATTTGGCCTGAATATGGTGTATTGACTGCTTACATCCAGCGCTTCTTTAAATTGAAAATATCTAAAGCCGAGTAAGCCACTAAAGTTCATGTCACCAATCAGAAAATCTCTACCCCTTACATTCAATTCACCGCCTGCAATATAGGTGCTGGCATTCGCAAAAATTGAGGAATCCACTTGGCGAGATAGCACAATCGCATAATCTTGGGTTGATAATGTTGGCGAATCGCCCACAACCACGGCTGGTATTACAAAATTCAAAGTGTTTTGAAAACCAGTCTGAAGTAGTATTGGAAAATCATTCAGACCTGTCACACTCGACAAATAATAACTGTCCTTAGGTACCAAGATGAAATTCCCATTAACCGATAACCCAGAATCTTGCTCTAAATAATATCCAGCAGAGAGCCTCATGCCTGATTGCATGCCGTAATCAATAACACCGTTCTGAGACAATTGCGCTTGCGATTGTAATAATAAACTCGAATTATTGGACACACTTACATTTGAACTCACCACGCCATTTTGATTAAAAGTAATTGTCGTTGGCGAGGTTTGAAGCAAACCCTCGGGAACATTAAATACGATTGGATTCAATGTCGTGTTATTCAACTTCCATGCAAGGTATTCACCACCTAGAAAAAATCTTGGATAAAAAGGCGCAGTTCCTTCTCGAGGAATCGCACCAAGAGGCACTTTATCTACATCCACTTCCATTGCTGGTAATTCCAATTCCTTCTTTTCGTTGGTGACT
>Ga0209829_10000725_pt1 | contig 28762 bp, 23 predicted proteins | sample C_140205_EF_Meta_FD_187311 | JGI IMG/M metagenome (GOLD analysis project Ga0209829, IMG submission 187311) | Freshwater microbial communities from Lake Croche, Canada to study carbon cycling - C_140205_EF_MetaG (SPAdes) (version 2) | ecosystem: Environmental > Aquatic > Freshwater > Lake... | reverse complement strand
TTTACAAACTTTTTTTTGAAAAGACTTTTCTTTTTTTTGAACTCTTTTTTTTTACTCTATAATTATTATAGTTATAGTTATAGTTATTATTTTTTTTTTAGAAAATAAAAAAGAAATAGAAGTGATATTTTAGTACTACCACACACCTAGACACGTCAACCGGAGTATTAGAAGCAAGCATCCTATTATGGTGAGACTTCCGCGTTTGGTTTTTGCTTTTTGGGTTTGACCAGTTAGCTTCTACTATGTCAGCACTTTTGCTCTCAGATGAGGATAGAAGCGGGGTAAGTGGTGCAATGGTGGTTGTTAACTTTGGTATATGCTTTTACTTTGAAAACTCCAAAAACCCAGATTGCACTTTTTTACAAAACTCTATTTTTAAAAAGTCATTTTTGGTTTTAGACTTTTTTTTACACTTTTTTTCTGACTCATTTTTTTAGACAGAATGACTTTTCCTCCTTTTCTTTTTTCTAGAAGTATTACTATAGTTATTATTTTTTTACTATAGAAATAAAAAAAAAATAAAAAGATAAAGATAAGATAGTATAGAGTTTAGACTCTTAAAATAGAAAAAGAGAGCAAAAATCAGAATTGGAGTCCGATGTGTATAACATCTAAAAGTGGTTATACAAAACAGAGTGTTTGGTGGTTTACAGAAGGGGTAAACTAGAGGTCTGAGTAATACTCAGGGTTTTTTACAGTTTACAGATTTTAAAAAGTTAAAGATTTTTAGAAGGTATAGTCTATAGGATACCGTAGTGCGCGCTAGCGCTAATAGTTCGAGAGTGGCGCAGCCGCGAACGAGTACCTTAAAACTATAAAATGTTTAAGATTGCTCACCCTTTGCAGTTGTTTTGCTCACCCTTTGCAGTTGTTTTGCTCACCCTTTGCAGTTTTGCTCACCCTTTGCAGTTAGTTATTTTAAAAATAATTCTGACGGATAAAAGATGGTTATTTTTAAAGAATGGTTTTTTACTAAAAAGTAAAGAAGAATTATAATCTAAAATTTTTAAAAAAATATAAACTATAAAAAAAGTAAAAAATATAGTTTCTTTAAGACCCCAAAACCCCAAAAAAGGGACTTAAAGACAAATTATCTATTATATTATAAAAAGAATGAGTTCAAAATCTGTTACTTACCCTTCTATTGTTTTAACTGAATCCGAAATGTTCAGAAATAGCAATGGCGAAGTATGTGAAGTTGATGTGAGAGGAGAGAGAACCTGGAATGGTTGCTATTTCCGAGTAATTGACATCGGACGAGTGTTTGGTGTTAAATTATTGGCACAAGACATTTTAAAAAATTCAGACAAATATGTTGAAGGAAGAGATTACATCAAAATGGTTTGTATGGTTTCAAACCATAGTGGATGGAACCAAACGTATTTCACTTATATGGGTCTTAACATGTGGTTATGTAGTTCTCGTAAACAAGAAACCAGACATTATGTTGAGTGGATGATGAAGACCTTATTCACTGTCCAATTCGGAACTATGGAGTCCAAACAACAACTAGCAGAAGAAATCGTAGACCCCAAATACAAGATGTTCAAAACATTCTCACTTGTGTGTGCGCATAATGTGTCTGGTGTCTATCTGTTCAGAGTTAAAGTACTTGATAACAAAACGGCCGTATACAAGTTTGGTAGGAGTAAAGATATCAAAAGAAGATTTGCAGAACATGCGGTAACATACGGAGAAGATAATGTCGAACTCACCCAATTCACAGCAGTTGATGAGTGCATGTTAGTTGCAGCAGAAAGAGATGTTAAAAAACTCCTTTCCGAATTCAGATATGTTGACGGTGGTGCACTCGAACTTGTTAAACTCACAAACAAACAGTTAAAAGAGGCTAAACTAGTGTTCAAACTTATCCACTCCACATATGAAACGAATACTGTTAAACAAGAACTAAAACAAGAAGTAGAAGAGTCAAAACAAGAGGTAGAAAAAACACGCATAATTGCAGTTCGCGAATATGAGACCGCAACACAACTATATACTAATCATCTTGAAACTCTACAACAAGAAAACCAAGACCTTAAAAATACCATTAGAGAGTATGAGTCTAAGATGACAATTATGAGAGAAGGATTCAAAGTCCAAATGTCTAAGTTAAGAGATGAGGCCCGACTGTATATGGACAGCATTAAAGGGGTTATGGACATGTTCTTCTAAGAAGGGGAGACATCCGCGTTTGTTTTTTTACTTTCCACTTTTCCAACAATACTTCTGTTATGTCAGCACTTTTGCTCTCCGATGAGAATAGAAGCCAGGTAATTGAAAACATTTCTTTGTAGTTCTAGATAGTTGTAATAACCATCTAAAACCCCAAAAACCCAGATTGCACTTTTTGCAAAACTTTATTTTTAAAAATCCTTTTTCTATTTTTAACTTTTTTTTTACTTTTTTTTCTGACTTATTTTTTTAGACAGAATGACTTTTCTTTATTATCTTTTTTTTAGAAGTATTATTATAGTTATAGTTTTTTTTTATTATAGAAAAAAGAAAAAGATAAAGATAAGATAGTATAGAGTTTAAGAATAGAAAAAGAGTAAAAAATCAGAAATAGAGTGTAGAAGAGAAACAGAAGTAAAAGCAATGTGGTTTAACATCCGGGTGGTATAGTTTACAGATGGGTGTGTCAGGACCCCTGTGTAATACTCAGGATTTTTTACAGTTATAATTTTTACAGTTTTTAAAAAGTTTAGAAGATAATAGACCGAAGGTCTATTATTGTATAACTTATTTTTTTTCTATAGCTATAATCCTCGCGAGAGAAGCTTAGCGAAGCGGGCTTTGCGAGTCGAGTCTGCTTTGCGCGTAAGCGCTTTATGATTCGAGAGTAGCCCTTGGGCTACGAACGACTACCTTTAAACTATCTTATTATTACTATCTTATTATTATTTTTTTTAGAGAGAGAAAGAGAGACAGTATAAGAGAGAGACAGAGTGGGGTTTGGGGGTAAAATTTGAGATTTTGAGAAAAGTTTCTCTAGAAAAAAATAGGGAAAAGTTTCCAAAATAGAAAAAACCCCGCCCCAAAACACCCCCGACTGATGGGGTCGATGAGTATTGGGGTAAACCAAAAAGCACCGCCTAAAAATCCGACATACCCTTCTTTTAAAACAAAAAAAAGTGTTATAAAGATTTCTTTCCTTATATAATAATGAACTTTGAAAACTTTCAAGACAGTGACAAAATAACAGTACAAATGTTTTTAACAGCCTGTAAGACAGAAGCAGTGCTTGGAGAACTGTTTATAAAGTACAATACAACGTACACCTCAACCGGTATTGTACCACATTATGTTTACTGTAACAAATACTTCTATGCCTACGATTGCCAAACCCGCATTTGGGAGGAGCTAGAAAGCGATATCCTAAACGCCCGAATCGAAAGATGGGTAAGAACAGAATACGAAGTTATCAGACGAGACGCTGGGGTTGACACAGACAAGATTATCGAGCTATCGAAAGCTGTCGACAAAGTACTTAGGTTTAAACACATCGACTGTGTACTAAAAAATCTTAAGAATACTATTTCTGATATTGAGTTCTTTGAGAAGCTAGACAGAGTGCGTCCTAATTGGTTACCAATCAAGGGCGGGCTTGTTATCAACCTTCAAACCAATGAGACAAGAGAAAGAAGAATAGACGATTATTTCTCATGGGAGTGTCCAGTCAAACCAGTAAAACAATTCTCTGATTTTTTCCTTAAAGTAATAAGTAGTATTATGTGCGACAACAAAGAAAATCTCGCATATTTTCAAAAGATGATGGGTTACTGTATAACCGGTAGTAAAGAAGCACAAAGCTACTTTATCTGGTATGGAAAAGGTAGTAATGGTAAAAGTCTTATTCTAAACTTGCTAAAAGCAGTTTTAGGAAAAGCATGTGAACCTGTAACGAAGAGCGTGCTAATCGACGCCGGAAAGAAGGGAAGTAACGGGACAGAAGTTGTCAGTCTCAAAGACCTCCGTCTTGGTACCTTCTCAGAGACCAACTCTCAAGACGCACTAAATGAGAGTATGCTTAAGATGATTTCGGGTGGCGACAAAATAAAAGCGCGTGGTCTGTACAAAGATGAGATTAGCTTTGAGTTATTCCTCAAGCTTATTGTGTGTACTAACCACAAGCCAGAGTTTAACGGTAGTGACCACGGAACAGTTAGAAGAATCAAGTTCCTTCCATTTGAGGCCAGGTTTAGTGCGACACCAAAAGGTATCAACCAATACCCAATTATAGACGACCTTGAGAACATCCTTATCAAGAATTATCTTGATGAATTTTTTACTTTTTGTTTATGGGGTGCTAATGCTTGGTATAACGACAAACTATTCCAGGATATCCCCGAAGCAATAGCTAAACAACAAAATGACTATATCAAAGAACAAAATACTGTAGAGACTTGGTTTACAGAACGCGTTGACGAGAACCCTCTTAAGAAGATATCTCGCCCAGACTGTTACAAGGATTACTCCAAGTGGTGTGAGGAGAATGCGTCCTCTTCTCTGTCTAAAAAAGATTTCTTTACGAAAATAACGGAAAAATGCGGTAAAACGTATAAAAGTCATGGTATTGTTTGCTATAAGGGATATGAACTTAGAAACGAGAATTTCGACACCGAAGACGAGTCGCTCTAATTGTATGTACCAGTACGATAACATTATATAATCCAAAAATTATCATTTTTGCCATTACTATACTATAAAAGAAAATCTTTATAAGATTTTCTTTCCTAGTTTAAGAATATGCTTGAACATGTTGAAGAAACACCGATGGGAGATGATGATATAAAATTCTATTTTCCCAAAGCAAAGATTATAAAGTACTCAGACCTTAGAGGATATGGTCATATAGACCAACTCTTACCAAAAGATAAAGACTATAGTTTTCTTTTACTTGAAGAATCACCAAACCGCGGACATTGGTTGGGTCTCCTGAAGTATGGTGATACTGTTGAAAGCTTTGACAGCTACGGAGGTAAGCCCGACTCGTGGTTAAAGTGGAATAGTAAAGATAAGAATGTTGACCTAGGACAAAACAAAAAAGAACTATCTAGATTATTAGAATCTTTTGACGGTAGAGTTGTTTACAATCCGATAAAATATCAAGAAGAAGATAGTGACGTCAACACATGTGGGCGTCACTGTACTCTTAGAGTAAAGAAGATGTTAGAAGGCAATAACTTAGACAATTATTATAACTGGATGAAGAGACAAAAAGATAATAGTGATATGACCTATGACCAAATAGTATCGAACTTTATTAGGAAGACGTAGCCCCGTTAGTGGCTAATACCTTATCTGTTGTAGGACTTATACTTCCGATAGCCTCGTAGTGGTCTAGCATATGCTTCTCTGCGTCTGAATGTTCTACAATCCAAATCGTCCCGTCTTTTCTAAGAGAGAAGAAGATGTCAACCGGTAACATATCACGGAGAGTCTGTAAGAATACGCCCACCTCGTCTGGTGTCTTTGGTTTTCTAAAGATATGCTTATTTTTAAAATTATGTGATACTTCAGACCTCAAGAAATCCAATACTGGTCGCGTAAGTAGATTGTGAAGCATCATATGGGTTATTGTGAATATCATAATATCAGAGTGTTCCTCTGTTCCGGGTCTTTGAAAGAAAAGATTAACTTGTTTTCTCATTATTCTATAAGATAATTATTCTTTAAAACTTTTTAGGGGTCTTAAAGAAATTGGTTCGCACCACTTTCTTTAACTGCTTAAACTCTTCGTCAAATTCTCGTATGGTTCGCATCTGTCTCATAGTACAGTAATAAGTGTAAGCACACATCACATAACTCGATAATAATAAAGTGATAATCTCGTATAGCATTACTAGTATAGAAAAATATTCTTTAAAATAATATTCTTTTTCTATAAGAATTATTCTCGCGAGAGAACCGGAGCCTGAAAGGCCGAGGAGTAAGCGAAGCGAACGTCTCGGGTGTAGCGAGGTTTGCGAGTGAGTCCGCTTTGCGCGAAGCGCGTTGTCTTCTACACAATATTTTCTCGACTATAATAATATGACAGACGACTTTAAGTTTGAAGATTTGACTGAAAAACAAAAGAAAAGATTACTGAAATTTTACAATGTTTCAAGTCTGGATGAGCTAACAGTGAAACCCAACGGACATATTGTGGGAAGCGGTAAACCCGAGACGCGCACACCACGACTGTTCTTGGAGGACCACAACAAGAAATTACACGAGCTAAAGATAGACATGTTTCTTAAGAACCAGAAGAACCCAAGCCTTGGCTTTACTAACATACCCAAAAAAGAAGCTAAAGAAAAATTAGAAAATATTTTTAAGATGATTGGGTCTGAAGACCTGTCTGTGTTTGTGGTTGAACACGGAGACCGCGCGGAACCAGATACAACACTATTCCAACAACTCATAATTTTCTATTCTAATCTTTTAAAAAGTGTCCTATGTGGAAATAAGATATCAGAAAAGTATATCACAGCGACCGGTAACCCGGCCGTATCGGATGTCGACTTCTATAACGTCTACAAGAAGGACGGTGATGTTGTAATCAAGGGGTTCGCTTTCTGTAATATCCAAAAGGGTGGGCTGTTTATCGACGTTATTTGTGGGACGGGTGGAACAGGTGATATGGTAAGGCAGATATTCGATGGTCTATCTCAGCTGACCGGAAAACCAAAGTATATCTTTTTAGAAAGTATAGAGACAGAACAAGCAATCTCTTTTTACTCTCACCTTGGGTTTAAGAAAAAAGATTCTGATACTTTAAAACTTTTAGAAAAGATAAAAAAAAGTAAAGAAAAAGATTTCGAAAGTTTTGCCAGAAAGAATCCAAAGTTGGCAGGAGGTCTCCTCTACCTTAACCCACCGGCAAGTGTTAAAGCACAGTGGGTATACACCCCTATCAGTTGGTGGTCTAGTATAAAAAACGGCGACAGTCCTAAACTAGAAGGAGAAGGTATCGGAAGCTTTTTCAAATCCGCTTATAACAAAGCAAAGGAGACTGTCACTAATGTGTTAGGTCGTCTCAAACCGAACGTATCCGGCTTCACAAACCAAAGCAAGGCAATCCTTGGAAAATATGGTAAAGGTGTTGTTGTAAAACTTGTAATAATTCGCCAACCAATTATGGGAGTTTTGGACACAATTATAAACACAATTTCTTTTGGAACTTTCCAGAAGGCAAAACAGAAGTACGGATATGACAAACTCTTTCACTTACAACTAGCCGCCTATGTGAAAGTCGGAAGAGGGGTAACAAAAATAGTGTTAGAAAAGAATGAGACGGTCGATATGTCTGTGTCAACTGAACACGTACAAACCGGGAATAAGGAGTTCCTTATCGTACCTTTTGAAAAGACGTTTACTCTTGAACATATGGTTAACACGGCTAGAGAACAACAAGGAGACCAACGGTTCTTCGAATATGATGCCTTCAAAAACAATTGTCAGTGGTTTATCTCGTACCTACTGCATGCAGAAGAGCTATACGGACCAAAAGAAAAGGCTTTCCTCTTCCAAGACCTTACAGAGTTTACGAAAGACCTTCCAAAATGGTTACCCGAGTTCGCAAGAAAAGTCACCGACCTTGGTGCAACTGTTTCTAACCTAAGAGGTAAAGGTAGACGTGCTGCGCCGATTGGTGTTGAAGCAAAACAGACTGGTGTGTACGCTGACGTTTCAAAAGCCAACCAAACAAGCCAAGATATTATCAAGAAATTGTCAGGTGGGATTGGAGTTCAAAATTACCTTAGTAAAGAACAGAGAGAAGCAAACCGACGAGCTGCAGAAGCGAGAGTCGCAAGTATGGGACCGGGTGTTCGGGCTCTAAACTCTACGCGTCTTAAGGAGTTATCGGAGGAGGCGGAGCGGGCCAGAAACCAAACAATAGCAAAACCTAAAACAAAAAAAACTATAAAAGATTATCAAGCAGAAGAGATATACAGAGATGCACAAGACGCCAAAAAACGCGCAGAAGAAGAAGCAACGGCAAAAGAAGCAGCAAGAATAGAACAAGAAAGACAAGATAAGGAGAATAGGAGATTAGCTAAAATAGACCAGTTAAAAAAGAGTTTCGAAGAAACCAAAACCCAATTACAAAACGATGTGACCGCATACCGCGAAGGAAGGATAGACGATATCCAAAATAACGAACTTAGAAGTCGTGCACAAACAGAACGTAATCTTGGGTTTAAAGGTGACAATAAAAAAGGATTATCTTTCTATCAAGCAGTTGAAGAGACCTACAAGAACGCACTTCGACAACAAAAAGAGCACGATATGCTTATGCTTATCCCCGCTGTCATGCAGATGGGTATAAGTGAGATTCCAAAAGTAGGAGATGCTGTATCGTCTGTAGTTGACGCGGCTTTAGACGTAACCAATGCTGCTAAGGATACAAGTGCAGATGCCCGACGAAAAGCCATCATAGAAGCCGGACCGCCTGTTCGTCCCGATGTCTTAGAAGGGTTTACTGGAGAATTTCCAGAGCCAGACTGGGACGACTTAGCAGAGAAAGAAGGATATGGCAAACCTGAACCCGAAACGGGTGCCCCTTCAGGGCTTCCTCTTCGGCCTGCAGCCGAGAACGGTACGTTCTCCGGTGAAGGGTTACACGCTATTATTTTTAAGAAAAATATACCTCTAGAAAAAGCAAAAAAAGAGGCGATAAAATATACCGGACCGAATAAGAAGTTCTTTAGAGAGACAAAACATTCGTACCGGTTTAGGAATACACCCAAACAAAAATTTGACCCTAAAAGTTTTAGAACCGCAATTCTGAATAAAGATATTTCTTTAGTTTTTGGAAAACTACTTTAAAGAATTTTTTTCTTATACTAGTAATGGACCACAAATACTTAGAACTTGACCCAATGCCCTTTCTTGTTAAGGAGTATGAGAATGATGAACCCGATGTTAACGCGCTTGTCGAGGTGTATATCGTTGTTTACACTCTTGAGCGAAAGGGGAAAGAACCACAAGAAATTTACTCGTTTACTTGTGATTTTGAACAAGCTTATAAAAGGTACAAACTTTTACCACATACGCGAGCACTACTTAAGCGCGTTCTTACAGATGATGAAAATCTTATTCGTCTTGGTAGAGATGGTACTAGACCTAAAGCAGATAATGACTCGTGTTCTGAGCCCGTAGACGCGTCCGAACTAACAGAGGCGTTCAACCGTCTCGTTGTAACTGCAGAGGAGATGTGTGAACCCGAGACGTGCGCAGAGCTTACTCCTCGGCTCGCGAGCGAACCCTTCAAGCATATACCAAAACCTCCGGTACTTTGTGGCGACGAATGTGACGTTTGCACAGACCAGTAAAACTTTTCTTATTATTCTTAAGATGCCATATACAATTAAAAAATGTGCTAAAGGTTATAAGGTATGTCTTGTAGCCGACCCGAGCCGCTGTTTTTCTAAGAAACCACTTACTAAAACAACGGCCGAAAAACAACGTAGAGCTATAGTGATGAACGAGCTAAGAGAAGATGGAGACGACTTCCAGGAAACATTCCAAGGAGGAAGTAAGTTTGACAAGTTCTATGACCAGTTATCGGAACTAGGAATATCTGAAAAAACATATCTGTCCGCTGCGAGAGCTGCTGCAAATCGCGAAGGATACGACGGAGATGAGGTGTACTTAGCAGAAGACGGAAACCACAAACTGGTATACAACGGAAAGCATGGGATTCGAAAGTTTGGAAAGGTAGGATATGGAGACTATCTGATATTCTCTCTATCGCCCAAGTTTGACAAGAAAATAGCTGATAAACATAGACTGTCATACCATCAACGGTTTAACAAGTCAAAATTATATGAGAAAGATTCTCCGTATATCTTATCTCTAAAAATATTATGGTGATTTTTTTTCTTGTTAAAAGTAATGACTAAGAAATTATTTTTTTTAAAGGTTAAAAAGACCGGTGGGTCTAAAGAAAGTGAGTTAAAAAGTAAAAGTCTTCTCGAACTTGTTGACATGATGGACGATGTGGGAAAGTGGAGAATGGCAGAAGCACTCCGTAGAGTTGACCCTCAACAGTCTATGGGTATTGGTCATCTTGGTCTTGAAGGATATCTTAAAAAAGCAATATCTTTACTAGAGAGTGGACAACAACTGGTGGGTGGTGTTAGTTTATCAGACAAAGAGCGCCAAGACATAGCAACACTGCGTAATAGGGTTGCTAGAGGAGAGCGCGTGTCATCGGAAGGACTTAAGTTGTTAGAAGAACTCGAAAAAAAAGAACAAGAAGAGAAGGAAGATATGGAAGAAGATAAACAAGAAGAGGAAGAACTGAAACGAACGTCTAAACATCTAAAAACAGTTTATAAAGATGTTAATAGCGAGATTCGTGTCGTCCAGGAAGCAATTACAAAACACGAAGTAGCCGACGAAGCACTTGCCCGATTATCAAGTCTTTTACAGAATACTATAGGTTCGTCTGAACTTATTTCTGAAAATGTTAAAACTCTCAAGGATTTTAGACATATTGTTGACGCGCGAAACGCCGAATATGCCACCGCACGGAAACAATTATCTCGTGGTGCATTCGAACGAACGCCACACTCTCGACAGTTGATAGAAACCAGTGGTGTTGTGGACGAGGAGAAAATACCAGATGACTATTCACAATATGTCGAAAACGAAGCAATTGTCCCGTTATCTTCGGTTATAGGTGTTGCCCCAAGTGAGATAGAATCTGTTATAAACGCCAAACGATATCTTGGTTTTAACCGAGATACAGGACTACCAAATGTTGTCGACACAATAGACTTTGATATTACTAAAGGAAATACAACATATGCTGTTGAAGTTAAGGGACGGAGGTTCAACAATACACGAGATGTTGGAGTAACAAAGTTCGGACATTTTGACAAGCTTAGAAAGAAAATAAACGAGTATAACTTCGGAAAGCCCGTTCGAGACCATAAACAACTCAAAACAATTGTAATGTGGCCGAAGGAGTCGTCTTCTGAAAGATTAACACCATCTGGAAAATATTATAAACATATCCCGTCATATGACTACGTCGAACTTGATAGTGATGATATTGTCAAGTTTAACAATCCACTGGACATCGCGCCTGGTATAAACACAGTTGAACCAGGGACACGTATACCTTTTGGAGATAACACTAATATTAAAGTAAGAAGGAATCCTGTACCAAGGGGTAAATCCAAGTTTTCGGGAGAAGTGACATATACTTTTGACGAAGTGGTTGTTAAAAATATTCCAAATTCTAGACACAAATCTGTTGTTGCAAGACCAACTGTCTCAGAAGCACCACAACGTATCGGACCAGAAGCTATTGCTACACCAGAAGAACGTCGTCGTGCGCGAGATATCGCTATGGCACTACCAGGACGTCGTACCGCAAATTTAGAAAATGCTGTCGCGGTTTCCGAAGCACTTGCTTCTGATAGAAAACATCCGGAGGTGGAACGAGAGTCTAAAGAGGAAGAGCCACAAATGGTGCGTATTGCTAAAAAGATTGGTAATATAGTTGGTCAACGGGCACAAGTAGACGAATACAACAAATTTTTAGTGAGTAAGGGGTTAGACCCCGTTTCACAGCGTACCCTTCAGGGATATATTTCAAAAGCCATTAACCTACGTCAAGAATTTCCAGATAAAGTAGTTAAGGCCGGGTTATATGATTATTTCGGAATTCCTCGTTCTGAGGTGCATGTTTTACCACCAAAACCTGTCGAAAAAAAGAAGGTTAAAAAAGAAGATGATTCAAAAGTGTTAGAAGAGGCGTCGCGTCTGGTAGAATTACAGAAGGTAGGAATAGAAAAAGCAAGGGCTGATGTAGACGCATTATATGTCGGTCGATTACTTGAAGCAGTAAAGCCTGATGATGTTCTTACTTTGTATAATCTTTGGCCAGAAAGAGGTGTTAAAAAAGCAAAAGCAAAAGATATTGCTGGTTTTATAAAAAAGTTTAAAGAAACCGGTAGATGGCCAGAATGGGGGTTCTCTAATTTCATACAACAACGTCTGAAATAATCCTTTTAAAGAAATAGTTTTATACTATAATAATAATGTTCAAAACTAGCCAAGTAATCGCTTTCAAAAACGCCATTGAGTCTATCTCAACACTTGTACAAGATGTCAACCTTATCATCACACCCGACTCTGGAATCTCTATTAGAGAGATGGACAAGACCGGGAAAATTTTAGTATCTGTAAAATTTGAAAAAGAAAATTTTGACTCCTTTACTTTTACTGAAAAACTTGTCGTTGGTATTGACCTTGTCGCGCTTTCAAAATGCCTGAAGTGTTGCTGTGCAAGTGATATCGTTGAGGTTTCTTTCGGCGGCTGTACTACTGTATGTTTCAAATATGCTAAGAGTACTAAAACTTTTACTCTTAAAAATCTTACTATTCCTGTATCAGATAAGGTAATATCTCCTGTCTTCTTTGACTATAAAGTCTGTATCTCTTCTAGCATATTTAACACGTGGTGTAAAAATCTACACGCTAATTGTGAAAGAGTGATTATGACAACCGGACCAGACAGTATAGTGTTTGTCGGGTCGTCTGATGTTGGAACGATAGAGTTTGGTTTAACCGTCGGACGAGACCTTGAGATTATCACGAGTGAAGATGCCAACGGCGCGGTGTCTGGTTGTTATGATTTGAAATTCTTTTTATTATTTTCAAAATGTTGTGGTCTATCTGATGACACAATTATTTTTGTTAAGAATGATTATCCACTTGTGCTTCAGTATACGTTACAAAGTCTAGGAGAGTTAAAACTATGTCTACAACTCTAAGTTTTTTTTCTTATTTTTGTATATGTTAGACGCAGGAATTATTTCTCTAATTATTACCGCAAGTGCTGCAACTATTGCACTTGTTGTAAAGTATGCGCTTATGAGTAAGTGTGATAATGTCACTCTTTTTTGGGGGTGCTGTAGTATCCACCGTAATACGGGACAGGAAATACAACAACCGCCCGCAAGTCCAGACAGAGTGTAATCTTATTATTATTTTTCCAGTCATAATTATTATGATTGGAAAAATATACAAAATTATTTCAGAAAATACACCTTATTTTTATGTTGGTAGTACGACGAAACCACTTACAAGGAGGTTGTGGCAACATAAAAGGAAGGCAAGTCGTCGTTTGCTGACTTCAAGTGTGGTCATCCGAGCCGGTAAATATAAGATTGTTTTGCTGGAAGAAGTCGAGGTTAGTTCAAAGGAGATACTTGAACTCATAGAGTATCAGATAATAGACGAGATGACCCGAGACGGAAGCCTATATAATTACTGTGTAAACAAGAAAAAGAATCTCAGTGCGCTTGAGCGATTATACCCGAAGGGCTGAAAAAGGCCGAAGAGGAAGCCCAAAGGGCGACCGTTTCGGGTTTCAGAATTCAACGGAAATTTTACCCCGAGGTTTTCTGATATACTTTTTTTGTTCTGATACCGAGTGGGCCATAGCCGCTGCGGTTTCCTCTAACTGTTGGTGTACACCACCTACTTTGTCAGTGATGGAGATATGACGGAGCATGCTTGACCCAATAGCCTTACCAAAAATTTTATTCAAAAGTTTTGTAATATCGCCAGATTTGTCGAGAGGCTTTCCGTCTACCCTAATAAGGAAAGGTTTCGAATCTTTATCGTCTAGGTCAAGTTTAGTTGTGCGAAATTTTAAGTACTTTTTTAGAGCTGCAAACAGTTCGGGTGTCACCTTGATATCTTGACGACCATACTTTTTACTTGTCTTGTATTGGTTAAAAATAAACTTCTTTTTTGCTAAGTCAAAGTAGTTATAGTCTGAGTCTAACTCAGGAATAAAGGTGTCAACGACTTTCATCAGTGTGAAGTCTTTGTTACGCCTTGGTTCCTGAAGGACATACAACGAGAGCAGGGCATAACCCAGAAGTTCTGTGTATTCTTCGTCGGTAATATTCTTTTTTTTGTAGAAAGAAAGAATCTTATCTTCTAACTTTTTATATTCTTCTTTCACTTGGTCCCAACTAATCCAGTTATCCTCTTGGGTCTTGGTCATCTCTCCTTTTGCGTTCTCGTCTTCAACAACCTTCTTACTGGACATCATAAGGTCGTAGTACTTGTCGTGTAGTTCTTTGAACTCTGGAAACACAGATAAGATGCTTACAATACTAATGAGATAATTGCGTCGTGTTGTGTCTTTATAATCTTTGAGTTTCTCTAAAACTTCCGATGGGTTCACTAGGAACTTAAAGTCGACTAGTTCGCCGCCTGCTAACTTCTTCAGATTACGGACGTAAACTGTGGCGCTTCCTTCTGTGATTTTTTTCTTGTCTGCTAACTGAGCCATAATATTTTCTACGAATGACATTATTACTCTCTAAGAAAATAATTCTTTATAAGGATTTTTTTTCTTATAATTCTAATGTTTGACTATTATTATAATCTTGAAACCGTTGACCTTAAAAATTTTGGTAAGAAAAATAACAAAGAGTCTGAGCGGATGTGTACCGACTGCGGTGTCGAACGGATACGTGTTGACCATACGATAGTGTGTCCTATGTGCGGGGGTGTGGTTGAGCATCTTGAGATTCTGACTCCGGAATACTTTAAAGAACCAGTGGGTTACAAGAGACTACCTTACTTTAAAGAACAGTTAAAAAAAGTACAAGGAAAGGTGATGGTAGTGCTTCCTCCAGAACTACTACCAAAACTTAGAGTAGAAGTTTTAAAGCTGTACCCGAAGGGCCGAAGAGGAAGCCCGGAAGGGGCGCCCGTTTCGGGTTGGACATTCTTTACTCTGCGTAAAGTCTTAAAAAAACTAGGGTACCCGTACCTATACCCGGACCTCGTGTATATCTGGTCTCTTCTTTTTCATGACCGACCTATCCCTAAGTTGACACCTCAACAAGAGGCGGCGATGATTGCGGCCTTCCTAAAGATACAGGGTAACTGGTCTAGCGTAAAACCGAAGAAGAGAAAGGCTATGTTATCCAACCAGTACATTATAAAGAAGCTATCTCATCTTTACGATATACCACTAGTTGGTGAATGCTTGGGATATCCAAAAGATGTCCGCAAACTTATAGAATACGATACCATTTGGGCCAAATTTTGCAAACTTTTTAACTGGAAATTTTACTCTAGTTTTTAGATGTGAATCTCGATGGTTATCTTTTACCTTTGTTTTCTCATCTGACGCTATCCCGATGTGAGTTCTACCTTTTCTCTTTTTTCTCTTACTATTCACTGACCCCTTGTTCTAGAAAGATTACTCTTAAGCTATCTTATTATAGTTATTATATTATTATTATTTTTTTAGAGAGAGAGAGAGAGTACAGAGTAGAGAGAGGGGGGGGGTGAAAAGAGGGTTGGGGTTGGGGGGTAAAAATAACGATTTTCAGAAAAGTTTCTCTAGAAAAATATAGGGAAAAGTTTCAAAAAAGGCAAAAACCCCACCCCAAAACACCAAAAGAAGAGGGGTAAAAAGGGAGTGGGGGTATGGGGGTTTAAGGTGGGGGTTTTTTTTCACATCCAAAAAATAGAGAAACCCCCTCGTAGTAGTCGACAGTATCGACGGTAATCCATCGAGAATCATAAAAAAACGTAAAAGGGGGGTAATGGGGTATGGGTGTCAAAGAGTAGCCCGCTATTTCTCTTAAGGCCTTCCTGGCCTTTTTTTCTGTACTTTTGTCTTCCGATGGTTATTACCTCTGTGTATAACCAACAAGTTTTTATGTGTTCGATGGTAACAGAAGTAAAATGTGGGGTTTTTACCGCCAAAGCCGTCGAAAACCCCCGCCCCACGAAAGTACAAAATGTAACGAATCTTGGAAAAAATCTACTTAAAAAATATTTTCTTTACTACTATAATGTTAAACGCGGAGAAAGTAATTCTTAGAAAAGAAGAAAATAAAAATAAGAGATTACAGTTAAAAATAGAAAAGCAAGAGGCACTTGAAGAATCGTTCAGACATGAGCGCAATACGAGATGGGCAAAACATAAGGGTATAGAAGACGTTACCAAGTGGTATGCCGAAGGGAATCGTATGCCAAGAGAGCTTGAGTTAGAGACAATCGAGTTAAAAAAGAAACATTATCTTTTAAGCGAAATTTTTGAAATGTTCGATAAACAAGAAGCAAAAGCAGTAGAACGAGCCAAGATAACACAACATGAAGATGACGCCGACATATGGTTTTGGAGAAACTTAAAAAAAGGTGGTCGCGTAAAGCGAGTTGACATATACAATCGAGCAACTGTTGATGGTGTACAGATGATAAAAAAAGATTTTTTTAAACTATTAGAAGAAAAATGTGGTAGACCTTATAAGTGTGGAGGTATGGTTTGCTTTAGGGGGTGGACTCTTGTCGAACCCGAGACTTCCACCCTTCCTCGGTCCGCGAGCGAACCCACTTAAAAATATCTTATTTTATATTATAATGGAATATGCAATTCTTAGAAACAAAGGACTAGAAAGAAGTCATAACTTATATTATATCTTTGCAAGAAGTAACGAGGCACCACCACATGAGGTGTTTGACAAATGGTTCTGTACCAATATGACATTTTCAGGTCGATGTGTAAGCATAGACGACATATACAAACGTGCAAGGGCTATAGAAATGACAAGAGATGATTTTTTTGAAAAATTAGAAAAAAAATGTGGACAAAGTATTAGGTGGAATGGTGGTGTGTATTTTATCGGTTGGTCTTTGAAGCCCTCTTCTTCTGAGGACTATCCTTTACCACCAAGTCAAGTGACACCGGCGCTTTCCTTAGGTGCGCGGGTAGTCCTCTAGTATACGGTACGGTACCGGCGGTACCCTCTTTCGGGAATGAGTAGGACGATACCTTATACAGCTTTACACTAGTTGTTTGTTCTGGTAAGGATAGGATGTCACCATAACATGTCCTACAAACACTGATATTTTTTCTATCTTGTCCTATTTTTAAAAGATAAAAGTTTGGACTGTCGTCGGGAGTAAAAGGTTTACTGCAATATTCACAAATCATTATAATATTATAAGATAATTATTTTCTCATAATATTATAATATGCCATACGATAACAAGTATAACAGAAAAATTGCAAAGGAAAATGACTATCTGGTAAAACGCTTTGTAGAACACACAGACGCAATGGGAACAAGTCAAGCCATCAACTACGTAAACCCTAGTGTACGAGGTGGTGCTATGGTAGGAGGCGGAGTTGGTTGCGCCGAGTTTAAAGCGGCATCTGCCGGTAAACACGCTAAATGCCCGTGTGAAACTAGCGAGTGCATGTGTGGTGGAACCAACCTTGGACACGAGAAAGACCCCGTGGGTCCTGGTCTATCCGGTGGCGCGATTCTTGGATTAGAAGATAAAGATACTAAACCAAAAAGAATCCGTAAAAAACTAAAAAACTTTGGTACTCTTGGCAAACCTCTTGCTGCTGATATGGCTGTCGGAGCACCAGTGATGCCTTCTGCTACTTCAGTTCGCGCGTCCGCTAAAAAAGACCCCTTCTCTCCTCTGGAAGCACAATCAGCCGAAGAAGCCAAACACTTAACAATCGGTGGAAACAAAGACGAGACAAGTTCTCCTCTGAAACGCGGACGAGGCAGACCCCGTAAACAAGGAGGAAATGGTTTCGCGTCAGGTACCCATATGGACAACGGTGAAGGTCCTCATACAGAAGGAGTCCGACCGCGAAAAACCAAATCAGGAGGAAGCACTTACAATCTCGAAGACCCTGTCGTAAAAGAGAGACGCGAGTCTAACGCCAGAAAATATGCCAAAGCAAAGAAGGAGGGTTCGGGTGTAGTAAGCGATGTCATTGAATTTGTAAAAGACCTTGTAACACCCAAGAAGTCTTATGAGAACAAGACCCGCGCAGAACGCAGAACCGACCCCTTAAAACGAACAAAAGCGATTGGTCGTAAAGTATATGGAGAGGCTATGAAGGGTGGTGCAGAACCCGAGACGCGCGCAGAGCTTACTCCTCGGTCTGCGAGCAAACCCGTCAACGACCAATCAGGCGAACCATTACTCCCTACTTCTACCAAACGCACTGTTAAGTCTACTCGTAAAAAAGAAGTACCTGCTATGACAGAGAAGGTACAACTTCCTTCTTCTACTATGTCCGGTTTAGGAAAAGCTAAGAAACATAATCCTAGAGCGGAGATTGTGAAAAAAGTTATGGCCGAACGTGGTTGTAGTATGATAGAAGCCAGTAAAGCCGTTAAAGCCGAAGGTCTTTACTAAAAAAGAAAAATATTTTCTTTCCTTGTTATAATGAGTTTACGTCAAAAACAAATAAACGAGATTCTCGGTTACCACGACAACATAAACAGGGATGTTTTTGAAAGAGAAAAAAAACATGTTTATTATAGTGGTCTTCAAGAAGCGCGACCAAGAGAACGCGATTTGGTGGTTGAAGCGGAGTTAAAACAACGAGTTACCGCCATACAATATGATATACAGAACATTACACAGAGTATCCACTATGTACCGAGTGCGTCTCTTGTTAGCGCAATTGGAGAGGCATACGGTGAAGAAGAAGGAGAACCAGGAAGATATAAACAATACGTCGAACAATCAAACTTATCGAGACAAAAAAGCGGTAAAGATAACTTTGACAGAATGTTTTCTTTTTTAACAAAACTTATCAGAGATTGGAACAATCTTGTAGACTATTATGTCATTAAGACACAACAAAACCAATATAGCGACGCACAAGAATCAGCGCTTAAAGATAGTATCACCTCTCTTGTAGAACCACTAAAGGACCTGTTACAAAAGGTTGTACTTCTTAAACCAGTAACACACGATTACTACAAGATTTACAATCCAATCTCTGTTTTACTGCGTATTGTAGAAAGCAGCGACCTTTCAAAACTTTCACCAACCATTATCAACGAGGCATATGATGTTAACTATGAAAATTATTCTCTTGATACTAGAAACCTTATCAAACAGAAAATGGCAGACTATATTATTAGAATTAAAGACGTTGAGATGATGGTTCCTTCTAGTAAGACAGAAGAGAAAGCAATCGAACGACTTAAAGATTGGTATATTTCCGAACGAGATAAACTCGAAAAGTTTTTATCGAGCGGAAAACCTACCATAAACACAGCCGATGTCGAAGGAAAAGAGGGGTTTATAGATGAAATACCTCTTGATAAACTGTTTAAAAAATTTGTGTTAGACAGAAAACCCGGTGGGTTTAAAGACACACAACTTCAACAAATTTTATCAAAAATAAAACCAGAGAATAAAGAGGTAATCGGTGAATCTAAGTCAGAAGAACCCGCACCATATGGTAGAAGCGAACACAGTGAGTCTAGAGAAGCACCACCACCTCCTCCGTCGCGATTTGGTCCACCTGTAAGTCGCATACCACCTCCTCCACCTAACGAGTTTTTAACTGATATGATAACACATATCGAGAAGTCTTCGGGATTCACTGACCACGACAAACATCTTATGAGAAATAACGCTATTCAGATGAACCAACTTGGTAAAATTTCGAAATCAGAATTAGCCGATATTATTAAAAAAATAGAATCGGCACCGGTAAAAGAACCAGAATCTGTGGTCGTAAAAAAACCAGAACGAAAGAAAGGTGGTGCGGCACCTCTTGGAAATTTTCCAGACGAGGCAACACTTGCTCCGTATATCTCCAAACACTTAAAACCAAGTCGTTTTAAGAATACCATGATAGAAGATGACACAAGTTCTGAGTCGGGTTCCGACACAGATTCTGAGTCAAGTTCTAGTGAAGACGAGGCCAAAGGCGGTCGCAAGAAACGCGGAGGTGCTAAACCAGTAATCATAAACAGTCCAGACAAAGACCTTTGGTTCTTGTAGTCCGCGTAACCCTAACCATCCTTTTTAAAAAAATTATAATTGTAAAAAATATAATTATAATTCTTTTTCCTACCTTATAATAATGAGTTTTAACTTTGAACATACAGGAAAACTACTCTGTACTATAGACGGCGGCAAGCTTAACGGTAAAGATGTCAGCATTAGTACACCTGGCGAAGACGAGGCCACCAAGTCATATACACAAATACCACTAAAAGATGGTAAGTTCCAACAGTTACCTAATCCTAAAACCGAAAGAGAAATTCTGTATATCACAGGTCCGAGTGGTAGTGGAAAGTCTACATATACTTTAAAATATTGTCAACAGTTTAAGAAAAAGAAAAAGAAAGCTGATATTTTCTTATTTTCTGCGCTAGCCGAAGACGAGACACTAGACAAGATAAAGACAAAACGGATGATTATCGACGATAGCCTTATAAGTAATCCAATTGCAGTTGCTAGCTTTGAAAATAGTCTCGTAATTTTTGACGATGTGGATGTTATCTCGAATAAGGACCACAGAGAGGCGGTATACAAAATCCTTAACCAGATTCTAGAAGTAGGGAGGCATCACAAGATATCTTGTATCGTAACAAACCACTTACCTACCGGCGGCAAAGATACGCGTCGTATCATCAACGAGAGTCATAGCGTGACCTATTTTCCACAGAGTGGAAGCGCCGGTCAAATGAAAAGATTATTACAAGATTATTTGGGTTTAGACTTGGCTACTCTTAAAAAGATTAGAAAGCTAAACACAAGATGGGCGACAGTCTTCAAGAACTTCCCAATGGCTATTATGACCGAGAAACTGTTATTCTCTCTTAACCCCGATGAGGACAGTGACTCTGAACTAGACAGCGAACAGGAGGAGAAGCAAAAGAAGAAAGAGAAAATCGGAGGGAAAATTCTTAAAAAATAATTTTCTTTTCTTGTTATAATATGTCAGCAGACTTTGCCAAAGTTCTAGTAAAAGACGACCGTCTCGACGTCGTCGACAACATTAAATATGCCGTGATTAAAGGTGGTCAAAACGTGACCGCTGCGCAATACCAAGCCATCACATCATCCAACTCTCAAATTGTTTTTAACATTCAAGTGCCCTCTGAACAGACACTCATCGACAGGCGCGTGTTACTTCAAACTGACTTAAAAATTAGCGTCGCATCTCAAGTCGTAACAAATACTTCTGGTACACCAGGCGCACCAACCCGTGTAAACCCATTCCCTCAGACCGGATGTGGTTATGGTAGCACCGCCGGCCTCGCGCCATTCCCTCTACACCAACTGATGACCGTTGCTTCTGCAACTATCAACAACAACACTGTAAGCATCAACATCCGAGATGTGTTACCCTTTATCATGCGGGTACTTAACAAGGAAGAGTTACAATGCTACAACGGTACCACTCCTTCTCAACAAGATTCACTATACTCTTATTCCGATGGATATGCGTGCAATCTTAGCTCCCTGTCTGGTTTTGGTGTAGACGGTAACTCCGATATTAACGGTCGTGGTAGCATTGCACTAACTGCATACGCACAAACTATCGTGGGCTCTGTGTGTACCGAAGATTTTACCTTCCACATCAGTGAACCTATCCTCCTGTCACCTTTCCTGTATTCTCACCCCAAATCAAACGGCCAAGCATTCTATGGTATCCAAAATATGAACATCGTTCTCAATATCGGTGACTTATCCCGCGTATTCCGCGGTCTAAATGGTATGGACGGTGTGGTTAACTCAGACAGCGCAACAGGCACTCTGGCCATCGACTACACCAAACGGTTCTCTTCTCCTGCCGGTGTTGCAGTTGCTAGCGCCGCATCAACATCTGTGGCAATCATTACATCTGTGAGTCCCGGAAACGCGCTTGGTGTTGCCAACTCCAACATGTTTTCCAATACTCGTTTACTGATGACCTTCTTAACTCCTCATCCAAGCGACCTGATGCCCGCTAGAAATATTGTTCCTTTCTATGAACTCCCTCGTTACGTAACCACCAACTTATCACCCGTTCCTCGTGTTGGTACAACTGCAGTTGGCGATAACTTTTATATCCCATACTCTGTGAACGGTGGCACCCAGCTCACCTCTCAAACACTTCAGCTCAACCAAATTCCGGATAAACTGGCGATTATGGTTCGTAAGTCCATGGGAACCCAAAAATGGGGCGACTCAGAGAGTTTCTTACCTATCCGTCACATGACTCTGAACTTTAACAACAACTCCGGTATTCTGGCCTCCGCACAATGTGAAGACTTATACCGCATGTCAAAGGATAATGGTTCTCAACAATGTTGGGAACAATGGACCGGTCTTGCTTCTTCACCATACTCACTTGCAAGTGTTAGCAAACTAACACCCATTGTCCCTCTTTCACTTACACCCGATGGTTTCAAAACGGTACCAACTTGTGGCGGTGTTCTGATTCTTGAGTTTGGAAAGGATATTCAGCTTGTTGAAGATTTCTTCGCTCCTGGTAGCTTAGGTAACTTTAACCTTCAACTTAGCGTCTGGGTTGACAATTATCAAGCCCAAGATTTCGCAGGAACTGGAGACTTGGAACTTGTGTTGATTACCATGAACAGCGGGGTCTTCGTTTGTGAACGCGGGACGTCGAGCACGTATACAGGTATTTTAACTCGCGCCGATGTTCTCGAAGCAAGCGACCAGAAGGCATACACACATTCTGATGTTGAGAGAATGGTTGGGGGTGGTTTCATGGACAAGATTAAGTCTGGCGTCCAAAAACTGGCACCTCTGGCAAAAGAACTTGCGCCTATCCTAATGCCTCACGTTGAGAAATACGTGAAAGGTAAAATGGGAATGGGTATGAGTGCAGGCGGTGGGTCCGGCGGTGCGTTACACGGACGTTACCACTGTTAAAACCAAGTCCACTCTTCGTTGAGTGTAACAGACAAAACAAAATAAAAATATGGCCGGGAAAACCGGTCTTATTTTTACTTTTTCTTTTTTTATTCTTTTTTCTAATATCCAACAGTAAGATTGTTGAAATCTTTTCTTCTGAACATAATCTTAATGTTACAGTTACCACCAGATGCCAGAGTTACTGGGATAAGGGCACCGAAACGATTGCGCCAGAAGATGTTGACGTTTATACTGTTTACGGGAGATGTTCCGAATAGGTCGATGAGGCGGTACTCACTAGAAGGAACATAATTTACAGTAGGAAGGTATTCGCTTCCTTTTGTTAGGGCTACCTCAAAATCGGTCAAGACGTTAGTTAAGTTTGCATTGTTACCAGAAGATACAAAACTACCACTATCACCAAAACGAATTGGTGCCGCCGTAAGTTCTGGTACAACAGGCAGTAACGCAGTAGTGAAAACCAGAGACTGTATGGGATTCCACAGAGGAGTTGTTGTGTACTCTTGAAATGTAGCAATTGTTACAACATTAGTCAAAAAATCTGTACTTGTATTATAACCAACATTCTTAATTGGTATCATATAATTTTTACCATTCACAACATTCGTCCAACCGAAGCATTCACTGGGAAAACTTGGGTATAATGAGAACATGGGAGTGTTAAAGTATAGTTTAACCGCCAGGTCTCCTTGGCCTGTAGCAGATTGGTCAAAACAAGTTTGAGGTGTAATAAGTGTAGAAGTATTACTTCCTGTATCCCATTGAGAGTATGGGGTTTGTGCTGTGTACACGGCCGCTGGTAGTTGTGAAGGATATGCGGCTTTGAACGCAGCCCAACCGTCGGATAATGCCGCGTTAAAAACTTCGAAGTTCCACCACTGATAACTAGAAATCCAATAATAAGGATTTGACAAATCGGCGAAGGTAATCGGTGCGGTTGGTTGTTTGAGGTCGACTTCTTGTGGGACATACACAAGGCGTTGTTGTAAGTCGTAGTTGGTTACACCACCGTCGGGTGAGTACGAGTATGTCAGGGTGTAGATGAGGTCTGTGCCATTTCCACCGATTTCTGCCTGTGGGATAAACAGAGGCAGACCGGGTGCTGTATCGAGAGAAAATCTTACGACAGACATAAAGTACTCAGAAGGATTACTCAAGAATGGCTGTGTTCGAGTCTCGTTGAACTCGATGTTAGGTGGTTTGTTCTTTCCGGTTGTATCATCGTTTGTGATGCTGATGTTATAGTAGACGTGGGTCGTCCCATTTCCGGTAATACTAGATTGCATATTATAATAGTATAAGAAAAAAAAGTTTATAATCTTTTTCTGTCCCTATTATAATGTCCGCTTATCCAAGTTTAATCAGTCCTCTAATGAACGCACAAGGTCTAATTACTACAAGTGCGTTAAATACAGAAGCACAAACCGCGCTCGCATCGGGTGTTGCGGCAAATGCTAAAGCCGATACCCTTTTAGCAACGGCCCTTCAAACATCCGGCCAAAATTACACAGGGCTACCTGCTGCTGGTATTACTCTACGAGATTCAGGAAATCATCCTTCTATATCTCTAACTCCAAGCACTAGTGTAATCGATGCAAACGGAACAATTCGTTCTGCTGGTATTGGTGGAAATGCTTTTGAAACTTCAAGTTCTTCTTTTACAGTCGATTCTGCCGGTAATTGTAAAGTCAATGAACTTACTTACACAACCCTTAACCCACCTATCGGTCCGGGTGCCACACCAACACTTGCTGAAGTATTGGCCGCTGGTAATGATGGAGGAGATAGTGCAATCTTAGGCTTAACTAGTTTAACCATTAACGGCGCATATCAAATTATAAAAGATGTAGACCATCCAGAATTAGGAGTTATCGGTTTGTCATCTGACACTGTGGGGTTTGTAACAAGTGGTGTTCCAATTACTGCTACTACTCTTGTTGGTTCATCTCCCGACGGTATTGCCTTCCAAAATGCGGATGCTTCTTTTAAAGCAAATTTTGACGGTTCAGTAAATGCTACTTCTTTTAACCTTCCAAATAGCACTTCTATTATTTCTGGTGGTAGCGGTATAATCTCTTTTGATACTGCCAACTTAACCGATATAACTAATATTACAACAATTGGTAATATTGTCAATACCAATGCTGGGGGAACTCTAGGAGTATCAACAAATAACTTAAAAACATATTCTGATGAGACTACAACACAAACTGGTCTGATAGACGCAACGGGTAACGCATACCTTCAAAATTACTACTTATGGGGTGTCAGTGCAGGTGATTTTGCAATCACCAACAACAAGAACATCCTTACAACCGGTGAGATTACTTGCGCTCAGCTTAACTGTTCTACCTTCAATCCTCCTCTTGCAACACCAACTCTTGCCCAAGTATTGGCCGCTGGCGCCGATGGTAATCAAGTCGAAATCTCTAACTGTGGAAGTATAACCGCAAATTCTTTTGTTACTGCTGGTGACGTACAATCTACAAGTGTTACTGTTCTGTCTGGTCTTGCTACTATCGCTGGTTTGTCTTCTGCAGGTGTAGCCCGTGCAACTTCTCTGGATATTAGAACAGATACTAATACTTTAAAGGCACAAATTACCGCGGACGGTAATATCACTTGTGGAACTGTGAATGCTGTTAAGCCCGAGTTTAAACCAACCTACGATGTTTATGTTGCTAAAGGTGGTAACGACACAACCGGAACTGGTAGTATTTTAGCTCCTTATCTAACTATCCAAAAAGCTATCACTATTTGTGAAGCATTCTCAGATAGTGTCCCTCGTGTCGTCAATGTAGCGGCTGGTTCTTACGCCGAGAATCTAACTATAACCAAGTCAAGGATTAGCATTGTGGGCGAAGGTCAATCATCCCGTCCTGATGTCGGAACTAGTATCTCTGGTACAGTTACAATCACAATCGCCTCTTCTAACTCAGACCTTAACAACAACAATATCTACTTTAGCAATTTCCTTATCAACGGTCAAATCGAAGACAACACTGCTAGTGTAAGCTATCCTCATCGCGTATTCTTTGACCGATGCCAACTCTACGCAAATAACAGAGTTCTATATGTCCACCCATCAGGCGACTTTAGGGTGTTTGTTTCTAATTGTGTTATTTCCAACGATAACACAACAGCTACTGACCCGGTTGTAGAATGTTATTCTTCTTCAACTGGTATGGTAAGCTTCACTGGTAACCAAATCACAAGTAAGGGTACATCTCAAAATGTCTTTAAACTTTCTGGTAGTTGTCGAACCGACGCCTTTGCTCAAAATATCTTTACTTCTGATAGTACAGGTACTAACGTAGCAATTGCTATCTTTGTACACAATAGTACAGCTGTAATCACACTTGGACAAAATGCTTTTGTGTATTCTTCTTCTGGTGCCAAGAGGAACGCAGATACTGCGTCTGGTATCTACATGAACGCTGCTTCTGCTGGTGGTTCTATCGTACTGGTAAATAACGTTTTTGGTTTAACTGGACTGCCGTTGGGACAAAATGCGGTTCAGAATAACTCTTCGGCCGGTGTTGTGATATTTGGTTCTAATGTTTCAACATCGTCTAATGCAGGAACATCGGCATTTGCTATTTCAGGAACCTTAAACGTGAACAAATTTGCAATGACCGCCGTTCAGTAAGTCAAAAAAAGTAAAAAGTAAAGTAAAAAAAATATTATAATTTGGTTTTTTAAAACCTAATTATTTTATTTTGAAAAAAAAATCTCTAATAAGAAACCGCAACCTGTGTTGTTGGTCCTCCACCAATAGCCATAATGGTAAAGTCAAGACGCGCGTCTACTGACAACTGACTGTCTGGGGTTGACTGGTTGATATAGCTTCCGTATATACCAAGACTACTTATGGCACCAGATGGTGAATAATATGTTAGTGTTCCTGGTGTATGGGCAATATAGGTAAACGACGATAGAGGTTGTGAAGGAATTGTGATGTCGATAGAAGTTGACCTATCTGTAAGTTGTGCTTCTGGTGTAACATCCGCCCATATAGCAAACGTACCAGCACCGGCTGGTGGTATTGTGCCGAGAACAAAATCGAATGACGCAAACGTAAAGTTTATCTGAACACCATAAGTATTTGCTTGAAGGCTTCCAATATCCAAAATAGCAAGAGGAACAACAACATCCCTCGCTGGTAGTGACACGGGCATATTCGATGCACCGTAACCAAATTTAATCGGTACTCCGCCGGTGATAGGAACGCCTCCGATGGTTACACTTCCTCCTGTTGCAACTGCAACGTTGGCACACGCCACTTCACCAGATACGCCCAGTGCTCCTGTAACACCAACAGATACTGGACCGACGGTAAGTGCAGTCTTTCTTGTCTGGTCATTGGGGTCGTAAATAAAAGTAGAGATTTGGGGACCGTCAAAAAGTAGTGCAGCATCCGCATCTGTAGAATTTTGAACACCTACAATACGCCCAATATTATTTACAACAGCCATAGTCATCGAGTCATTCCCATTATTCACTACTAAGTCTCCGGAGTTAAGTGTTACACCACCTTCCACAATAGCACCATCAGCTGTAACAGATAAACCGCCTTGTGCTTCTAATAGCCCACTTGAAACTGTTAGACCACCTGCAACTTGTGCGCCATCTGCTGTCACATCTAACCCGGCATTTGCGACCAGTAAAACGTTAAAAGGATTCCCACTGCCTCCACCACTTGGTCCAGGAATAGTAAAATTATAAGAATAACTCCTGATAATTGCTCCACTAAAACCACCTACAACTCCTGCGTAAGATACACCTGCTGGGATTCCTTGAAGCGTAGCTGGTTGGTATAGAGTTCCGTTTACGTAGACGTCTATACCCGTATTGGAATACGCTACAACTACTTTAGGATGACCAGAACTTGTAGGTGTAGCAAATGGTACAGTACCAACGACACCATGTACAACTGGGTAAATATTTGTAACTGTTGGTGCTGTGATACTATCGAGAAATATACCGTATGTCATATAGTCCATACCGTGCCCGTATTGGTTACCTGGCTGTGCCCAGTCAATAAAATTAGTAAAGCCGACAAAAAAATTGTCAGTTTGTTGATTAGCCCATGACTCAGCAGTAATAACAGAACTACCTGTATATACTTGGTCTGTATATCCCCATGATGTCCACGCAGACCCTGTCATGTTTAAAGTATTATTGGTTCCAAATGTTATGTTCGTAGCATTTGACATGGTGAAACCGCCCAAGCCATTTTTTCCATCAGTACCATTTGTACCAGGTGTTCCTTGTGGACCTTGTGGTCCTGTGTCTCCTTTTGGTCCTTGTGAACCAGTGGGACCGATTGGTCCTTGGGGTCCTTGTGGGCCGATGGGACCACTTGGAAGTAAAGGGTTAAGACATAGTGTTTGTAGATAAGATATTTCGTTTTGTAGTCTAATGTTAACTAACGCTTGCTGACTCATTATAAAGTAACAAGAAAAAATAATTATAATCTTTTCAAATCCTCGGTTTTTAAAAATAATATTTGGTGATTACAAAACTGTTTGCACTCTTCTTTGAACAACTTGTCTATTCTAAAAAATTCTTTATAATAATCACTTGTTTCGTAGTCAGGTGCTATCACTTGACATAGATATGGCACTTTTAGTCTCTGTATTTTTTCAGATGGGTGAGGACCGATATAGAGGCGGTTAAGAGTAACCGGTAAGTTAAGGTCGTAATCGCCGTCTAGTCTTAAGAACGGAACGTACAACACTTCTAGTTTAGGTGGTAGGTTGGTTAGGTCATTCGCGTTGACTTGGTCTATAACTTTTATTACTCTAACGTCTGGCATTATTATACTAGAAAGAAAAATAATCTTTAAGCTTCTTTTCCAACTGGGGGGTGTTTTGGGGGGGTGTTTTGGGGCGGGGTTTTTCTGTTTTTGGAAACTTTTCCCTATAATTTTCTAGAGAAACTTTCTGGAATTTTGAGTTTTTTACCCCCAAACCCCCTTTCCTCTCTCTCGTTCACTTTGTTCACTCTCTTTCTCTCTCTAAAAAAAATAATAACTATAACTATAACTATA
>Ga0209829_10000724_pt1 | contig 28799 bp, 18 predicted proteins | sample C_140205_EF_Meta_FD_187311 | JGI IMG/M metagenome (GOLD analysis project Ga0209829, IMG submission 187311) | Freshwater microbial communities from Lake Croche, Canada to study carbon cycling - C_140205_EF_MetaG (SPAdes) (version 2) | ecosystem: Environmental > Aquatic > Freshwater > Lake... | reverse complement strand
TCCGCCTCCAGATGGACCTGATGCTGACGGCCTTCCGGATGGGGATCACCGACGTCTGCACCTTCATGATCGGCCCCGAGCGCTGGGATGCGACGCTCACGTACGAGGGGGTTTTCGACCAGCCCGTCCAGCACCACGAGATGACGCACAACCAGAAGGGAGACGGCTTCAAGCAGCTTCAGAAGATCGACCGCTTCCACCTCGAGCAGTATGCCTACCTCATCCGCCGGATGAAGGAGATCAAGGAATCTGACGGCCGATCCCTCCTCGATCACTCGCTCGTCGCCTTCGGCGCGGGGCTCGGAGACGGTGCCACCCACCAGCTCTTCGATCTCCCGATGATCCTCGCCGGCACCGCGCAGGGGGAGGTGAAGCAGGGGCGTTTCCTGAAGATGCCCAGCGGCACGCTCAATTCGAATCTCTGGCTCTCGCTTGCCAGGGTGATGGGGCTCGAGATCGATTCGTTTGCCGACAGCACCGGGGTGATTTCCGAATTGTTGGCGTAGCAGGCTGTGGGGAACGGGCCCGCCGCCCGATGCGGCGGGCGGGGGAGAACCGCGGTGGCAGACATCCTCAATCGAGATCGAGCGTTGTTCCGCGGCATGAGTGCCGTCGGGAGCACGATCGCCATCGCCCTCACGCTCCTCCTCGCCGGTCCGCAGTCCGGCCCAGGGGCGGAGCCGGGACCGATCCTTCCGCCGGTGGTTGCCGGGAAGTGCCTCGGCTGCCATGGAGACGGCGACGCCAGCGGGGGGATCAACTTCGAGTCGCTCCCGATGGCTGCCGCGATCGGGGAACAGGCCCGGCTCCTCGGCCTGGCGATCGACGCCATCGATTCCGGTGCCATGCCCCCGGATGGCGAGCCGTCGCTCGATGCCGCCACACGCTCGGAGGCGATCCGCTGGCTCCAACACCGTCTCGGAGAAGTCGCACAGGGCATCGCCACGCCGCCGTTGCCGCTCCAACGCCTCAACCGCTTCCTCTACAACAACACCGTCCGTGATCTCTTCCGGCTCTCCCGGGATCTGTTCCCGCTCCCAGAGAAGCTGCTGACCCGGTACGACCCCTACCTCCTCGCGCCGCCGGGATCATCGTCGCCGCCGCGGCTGCCCGACGTCGTCCGGGTCGCGTCCCACGCCCTCGAGCCGCTGCCCGGGCTCGAAGGGGTCAAGCCCTATCCGAAGGATCTCCGCGCCGAGCATGGCTTCGACAACCAGGCCGACGAGCTGACCCTCTCTCCGCTCCTCCTCGACGCCTTCCTGCGGCTGGCCCATTCGATCGTCGAGAGCCCCGACTTCAATCCCGACACCGTCGGCATCTGGGGGGAGTTCTTCGCCGCGCCGGCGGAGGAGAGCGACTACGAAGCGGAGGTCCGGCGGCGACTCCACCGCTTCCTGCGCGCCGCCTTCCGTGGCCCGGTGGAGACCGAGACCATCGACCGCTACGCCGCCTTCGCGCTCTCGAAGCTGGAGCGGGGCCTCCCCTTCCCCGAGGCGATGAAGAAGACGGCCGCGGCAGCGCTTTCTTCCCCCCGATTCCTGTACCGCGTCACCGCCACCGGGCATGAGGACGTTCCCCTTGCCCTCGCCTCGCGACTGTCGGCTTTCCTCTGGGGGAGTTGCCCGGACGAGGCGTTGCTCGGGCTGGCCGAGCGCGGGGCGATCCTCCATCCCGATGTCCTCGACCGGACGGTGACGCGGATGCTCGCCGACCCGCGGATCGAACGTTTTCTCGATTCTTTCCCGACCCAGTGGATGCAACTCGAGAACGCCCTGGCGGCGACCCCTGATCCGACCCTGGCCCGCGACTTCCACCTCGTGCCGGGCACGCCGGCGAGCGTGCAGATGATCCTCGAGCCGCTCCTCCTCTTCGATGCGGTGTTCGTCGAGGAGCGCGCCCTTGCGGAACTGATCGCGCCGACCGAGCACTACCAGAGCGACTTTCTCCGCTCGTGGTATCAAGCGATTCCCGCGGCGCCGACCGAGACAGCCGCTCGCGCGGCCCACGACGAAACGCTCCGGCAGCAACTGCGCTTCCGCGAGTTCCGCCGTGTTCCCTGCGACGACCCGCGGTTCGGGGGGATCGTCACCAACGCTGCCGTGGCGAGCATGACTTCCGGGCCAAAGCGCACCCACCCGGTGGCCCGCGGCGTGTGGATCGTGGACGTCATCTTCAACGATCCGCCGGCCCCGCCCCCTGCCGACGTCCCGCCACTCGCCGAGGACCAGGCCGATCCGAACCTGACGATCCGCGAGCATTTCGCGGCCCATCGCGAGCATCCATCGTGCGCAGGCTGCCACACAAAACTCGATCCCCTCGGCTTCGCGTTGGAGAACTACGACATCACCGGACGGTGGCGCGACCGCTACGCAAGCGGCCGCGACGTCGATGCCAGCGGCACGCTCTTCCGCAGTCACCCCTTCGAGGGCGCCGTCGGATTCAAGGGAGCGATTCTGGCGGAGCGGGAGCGGTTCGCCAGGGCCTTTACCAGCCATCTCCTCCGTTTCGCGCTCGGCCGCGAACTGGTGCCCGCCGACCGGGTCAGCGTTGACGGGATCCTCCGCCGGACCGCCGCACAGGGCCATCCCATCAAGGCTCTGGTGCGCGGCGTCGTTCATTCGGAGAGTTTCCGGGAGTTTGGTCAATCCCCCGACGGGAAAGCTCGTTGACGCGGCTGAGCCGTCGATCTACCTTCAGAACAGGAATCTCTTTCGGTATGGCTCCCCACGGCCGATGGGACGACCGGTGCCGGGGGCTCCGTTCTCGCCGGGAACGCGCGAGCCGAGTTTGCTCTGCTTCCGTGGACCCCTTCGTGGGCCTGCGCACGTCACGGGGATCTGCCATGAGCCACCGCCCGTTCACCCTGATCCTGATCGCGATCGGCGCCGCAATCGCGGGAGCGCCGGGCGCTGCTGCGGAGGAGCCGCACCTCCCCGCCGTCGACTTCGACCGGCAGATCGCCCCGCTCCTCGTCTCGCGTTGCCTCGAATGCCATTCCGGGCTCGACCCCGACGGGGGGCTTTCGCTCATCGACGCCGCCGCGGCAGCCAAGGGGGGGGAAAGCGGTCCGGCCCTCGAGCCGGGGAAGACCGAAAGCCTCCTCTGGCAGCGGGTGGAAGCGGACGAGATGCCCCCCGACCACCCGCTTCCGCCGGCAGAGAAGGCGCTGCTGCGGGCTTGGCTCGAAGCCGGCAGCCCCTGGGGGCGAACGCCGCTCGACCCCCTCGCTTTCAGCACGGAGAAGCGCGCCGGCCGGGACTGGTGGTCGCTCCAGCCGCTCCGGGAAACGCCGCTCCCGGACACAGCGCTCGATCCGTGGGCGCGTGGCCCGATCGATGCCTGGGTGCTCGACCGGCTCGGGGCTTCCGGCCTCGCCCCCTCCCGCCCCGCCGATCCCAACATCCTCATTCGCCGCCTGTTCATCGATCTGATCGGGCTGCCTCCGAGCCCCGAGCAGGTCGATGCCTTCATGGCTGATCCTTCCGATGTCGCCTGGGCCGGGCTCGTCGACGAACTCCTCGCCTCGCCCCACTACGGCGAACGCTGGGGACGGCACTGGCTCGACATCGTCCGCTACAGCGAGAGCGAGGGTTTTGAATACGACCATCCACGCGACCGGGCCTGGCACTACCGCGACTACGTCATCAGGAGCTTCAACAACGACAAGCCCTACGACCGTTTCATGCAGGAACAACTCGCCGGCGATGTCCTCGAACCGGTGACCAGCGACGGCATCATTGCCACGAGCATGCTCGTCTGCGGCGCCTGGGACAGGGCCGGCAACGCCCAGGCCAACGCCACGCAGCGTGCCAACACGCGCGAGGAGGAGATGGAGGACATGATCAGCGTCGTCGGCCAGACCTTCCTCGGCCTGACGCTCAACTGCGCCCGCTGCCATCGCCACAAGTTCGACCCGGTGCCCCAGGAGGACTACTTCCGCGTCAAGGCCGTGTTCGATGGCGTCAAGCACGGGGAGCGGCCGATCACTTCCCCGGCCGAGATCGCCGTCCGCGAGCGAGAGGCCGCGGCCCGCACCGAGGCGATCGCCGCCGCACGAACGACGATTGCCGAGCTGGAGCAGGAAGGGGCCCGACGGGCCGCCCAGCGCTCGCAGGATCGTGTCGCATTTCCCCCCGGCCCTGCGCCGCTGATCCGCTGGACGTTCCGGGATGGCGCCCAGCCTGCCGGCGGAAAGCTCCACGGGGGAGCCGAGATCGTGGCAGGAAGGCTCCGACTCCTCAAGGAGACCCAGTCTTTCTTCGAAAGTGATCCAATCCCAGAATCGATCCGGGAGAAGACCCTCGAGGCCTGGGTGATGCTGTCGGATCTCGACCAAGAGGGCGGAGCAGCGATCTCGATCGAAAGCAGCGCCGACCGCGATTTCGACGCGATCGTATTTGGCGAACGGCAGCCAAGGAAATGGATCGCCGGGAGCGGCGGCTTCGTCCGGACGCACGACCTCGAGGCCCCGCCGGAAACATCGCCAGCCGGGCAACCGGTCCACATGGCGGCGGTCTACCGGGCCGACAACAGCATCACGCTCTACCGCAACGGCGAGCGCTACGCGCCCCCGTATACCCCCGCGGCGGGGCTGCGGACGTTTGCGAAGGGGGGGACGACGGTCCTCCTCGGGCTGCGGCACCATGGCGCCGGCAACGGATTCTTCGACGGTGAGATCCTCCAGGCCGCCCTTCACGCCACAGCCCTCGACGACGCCCAGGTGGCCGCCACCTTTCGGGCCGGAGGCTTCGCCTTCTCGAAGAGTGAGATCCTCGCCTGCCTCGACGATGCCCAGCGCGCCAGCCACGCCGGGGCGACGGCGCGGATCGATGGCTTGAAGAAGGAGGCCGAGGCGTTCGCCGCCGCTGCCGAGCTGTCGTATGTCGGCGTCCGTGTTGAGCCCCCGCCGACGGCACTCCTCCACCGTGGCAGCGTCACGTCCCCCGGTGCGATCATGACGCCTGCCGGGCTCTCCGCCATCACCGCGGTCAATGCCGATCTGGGGCTCACGCCTGAGGCCCCCGAAGCGGAGCGGCGAAAGCGGTTCGCTGCCTGGATCGCTGATCCGGCCAATCCCCTCCCCGCCCGCGTGATCGCCAACCGGATCTGGCAGTACCACTTCGGCCGGGGGCTCGCGGCAACGCCGAGCGATTTCGGGCTCAATGGCGGCCGACCGAGCCATCCCGAGCTTCTCGACGCTCTGGCTGGGGAACTGGTGCGCGGGGGATGGCGGCTCAAGCCCCTCCACCGCGCCATCCTCCTTTCCTCGACCTACCGACAGGCCTCGACCCACGACGAGACGGCGGCGGCCATCGATGCCGACACGATCCTTCTGTGGCGCTACCCGCCGCGGCGGCTCGAGGCCGAGGTGGTGCGCGACGCCATGCTCGCCGTCAGCGGCGAGCTCAACCCGGCCGTGGGGGGCCCGAGCTTCCGCCCCTTCACGACGACGAGCTTCAACGCCACCTTTTATCACCCCGTTGACCGCGACGATCCCGAGTACAACCGCCGCACCGTCTACCGGATGAACGTCAACTCGGGGAAGGAGCCACTCCTCGACGCCTTCGATTGCCCGAGCCCGTCGGTGAAGACGCCGACGCGTGGCGAGACGATCACGCCGCTCCAGGCGCTGGCGCTGATGAACAACAGCTTTGTCCAGCGGCAGGCTGACCGGCTGGCCGGGCGTGCGCTCGAAGCGGCCGGGGGCGAATTGACCGTCGCGATCGATCGCGCCTACGAACTGGCCCTGGGGCGGCGAGCGAGCGACGAGGAACGGCAACGGGCCGTCACCGCGGCCCAGGCCCGGGGCTTGGGAAGTGTTTGCTGGGCCCTCCTGAACTCCAGCGAGTTTCTCTATGTTCAATGAATCCCTGCCGGCATCAGCTCAGCCCGTGGCTCCAGCCCCGCTCGTCCCCCGCCGCCACTTCCTCTCCAACTCCAGCGGCAGTCTGGCGAGCATCGCCCTCTCCTGGCTGCTCGCCCGGGAGTCGTCGGCAATGACGCCGGGCCACGTCCCCGCCGCCGCGGGCTCCGGCCTCCACTTCCCCGCCAAGGCGAAGCGTGTCGTGCAGATCTTCTGCAGCGGCGGCGTCAGTCATCTCGAGACGTTCGACCAAAAGCCTGAGCTCGAGCGATTGGATGGCCGGTCGCTCGAGGGGATGGGGGAGAATCTGGGATTCTTCGGCCAGCCGGGGATGCTCATGAAGAGCGTCTACCCGTTCGCCAGGCACGGGGAGAGTGGCTCGTGGGTCAGCAGCCTCTTGCCCCATCTGGCCAGCTGCGCCGACGACCTCTGCTTCATTCACTCGATGGTCGCCAAGAGCAACAACCACACGCCGGCCACCTTCCAGATGAACAGCGGCTTCACGCTCAACGGCTTCCCTTGCATGGGGGCTTGGTTGAGCTACGGCCTGGGCACGATCAACGAAGACCTCCCGGCGTTCGTCGTCCTCCCCGATCCCCGCGGCCAGCCGGCCGGCGGATCGATCAACTGGACGAGCGGCTTTCTCCCTGCCAACCATCAAGGAGTCGCCTTCCGCACCGACAGCATCGATCCGATTGCCGACCTCCGCACGCCCGCGAGCCTCTCCCCGGCCGATCGCGTCGCCGATCTTCGGCTCCTCAGGGAGATGAACAGCGATTTCGCCCGGCTCCACCCCGGCGACACCGACTTCGCGGCCCGGCTGCGGTCTTACGAGTTGGCGGCCCGGATGCAGGTCAGCATCCCCGAGGCGACCAGCTTCGACGACGAGCCGGCGGCCATCCGCGAGCTTTATGGCATCGACGACCCAACGAACAAGGGATTTTCAAGGAACTGCCTGATGGCCCGCCGGCTCCTCGAACGGGGTGTGCGGTTCGTTCAGCTCTTCAATGGCGGCTCGTTCGGCAGCCCTCGGATCAACTGGGACGGCCACGAGAACATGAAGGAGAACCACGACACGCAGGCCGCGACGATGGACCGCCCCGTCGCAGCGCTGATCAAGGATCTCAAGGACCGTGGCATGCTCGACGACACGCTCGTCGTCTGGTCGACGGAGTTCGGCCGCAGTCCGGTGACACAAGGGATCGGCGCCACCGGCCGCGATCACCACCCCAAAGCCTTCACCTGCTTCCTCGCCGGGGCCGGCGTCAAGGGAGGCCACCATCACGGCGCGAGCGACGATGTCGGCTACGGCGTCGTGGAGGACGAGGTGACAATCCCCGACTTCCACGCCACGATCCTCCACCTCCTCGGCATCGACCACGAAAAGCTGACCTCCTACCACAACGGCGTCAATCGTCGTCTGACCGACGTCCATGGGCATGTCGTCCGCGGAATCCTCTCCTGACCGTGAAATCTCCCGGGCCTGACGCCCCTGATCGAAGCGTCCCGCCGCAGGGTAAACTGGAGGCCCGGGAGGCGAATCATGGTTCTGCTGCTGTCGGTCCGTTGCCGGTTCGTGATCGTTGTCGGGCTGTTGCTCCCGCTGCAGCCGTCCATCGCCGCCGACGGCGATCGCCATGCCCCTGCCCGGGCGCTGCTCGTGGCCCGCTGTGTTGAATGCCACGGAGCGGACGCACAGGAAGGGGGGCTGCGGCTCGATTCGCGCAGGAGCGTCCTCCGCGGGGGCGAGTACGGCCCTGTCGCCACCGCCGGAAGTGGCACCGAAGGGGAGCTCCTCGACCGGATCCGTACCGCCGACGCCGACGAACGGATGCCCCCCACTGGGGCCCCGCTCACGGCCGACGAGATCGCCATCATCGGTGCCTGGCTGGCCGATGGCCTCCCCTGGCCCGGTGCCGACGGGGACGCCGACCGCGACCCGCGTCTCGACCATTGGGCCTGGCAGCCGATCCGCCGCCCCGATCCCCCGGCGCCTGTGGAGGCTTTTCAATCGCTTCCCGGCGTCGAGCCCGACCGCAACCCGATCGACGCTTTCGTGCGGGCCACGCTTGCCAAAGAGGGGATGCGCCCCACGGCCGTGGCCGACCGGCGGACGCTCATCCGCCGCCTCTCCTTCGATCTCCTCGGCCTCCCGCCGACACCTGAAGAGATCGATGCCTTCGTCGCCGACGCCGACCCTGCGGCCTATGAAAACCTCGTTGAGCGGATGCTCGCCTCGCCGCGCTACGGCGAGCGCTGGGCGCGACACTGGCTCGATGTCGTCCACTATGGCGACACCCACGGCTACGACAAGGACAAGCAGCGCCCCAATGCCTGGCCCTACCGCGACTGGGTGATCGGCGCTTTCAATGCCGATCTCCCCTGGGCCCGGTTCGTGACCGATCAGATCGCCGGTGACGTCCTCCGCCCCGATGATTCAGGCGCCATCGAGGCGACCGGCATGCTCGCCGCTGGCCCGTGGGACTTCATCGGCCATGTCGAGGTGCCAGAGACGAAGACCGACGGCAAGATCGCTCGCCATCTCGACCGCGACGACATGGTCGCCAACACGATCGGCACCTTCGCGAGCGTCACGATCCAGTGCGCCCAGTGCCACGCGCACAAGTTCGATCCAGTCTCCCAGGAGGATTACTACTCCCTCCAGGCCGTGTTCGCCGCCCTCGACCGCACCGAGCGGACCTACTCCCCCGATCCCGCCGTGATGCAGGCCCATGCCGCGCTCGATGTCCGCCGCGCCGATCTCGACGGCCTGAAAAAAACTCTCGAAGCCCGGCGGGCCGAGGCCGCGGGAGCCCGCCTCGCCGAGATCGACAAGGCCCTCGCCGCCCCCGGCGGTGGCAACGCCACGCCTGCCTTCGGCTGGCATTCGGAGATCGTGGCCGCCAGCGGCCCGACGGCCGCCGACACGGAAAAATGGGTGCAGGTCGATCTCGGCCGCGAGGTCGCAATCGCGCGCGTTGTCCTCCATCCCTGCCACGACGATTTCAATACCATTGGCGCCGGGTTCGGGTTCCCGCGCCGGTTCCGGATCGAGGGCTCGAGCGACCCGACGTTCGCAACCAACGTCGTTCGTCTTGCCGACTCGGGTCCCGACGATCTCCCCAATCCCGGCACGGTGCCGCAAGTCTTCACCGTCGACAGGGTGTCCGGCGGCAGCCGCTACATCCGCGTCACCGCCACACGCCTCGCCCCGCGGCAGAACGACTTCATCGCCGCGATCGCCGAGCTCGATCTCCTCGCTGCCGACGGCACGAACGTCGCCCGCGGCGCCGCTGTCACCTCCATCGATTCGATCGAGGCCCCGCCGCGCTGGCAGCGGGCAAATCTCGTTGACGGAGAGTTTCCGAGCCCGAGCGCCGACGCGATCGCCCTCCGCCGGGAGCGTGACGAGCTCCTGGCGAAGGTGCCCCTCGAAGTGACCGACGGCCTGCGGACCATTGAAGAGGAACTTGCCGGCCTCGCCCGCCAGCGCGAGTCGCTGCCGCCACTGCGGCCGCTCTACACCGTGACAGCGACGCAGCGTGGCGGGATCCCGCGCCCGATTCACGTCCTCGCCCGCGGCAATGTCAGTGCGCCGGGCCGCGAGGTCAGCCCCGGAGCGCTCTCGGCGCTTTCGATGCTTCCGGCCCGTTTCGAACTGCCCGTCGACGCCCCGGAAGGGGCCCGCCGCCAGGCTCTCGCGGAATGGCTCGTCTCCCCCGACAACCCGCTCACTTGGCGGAGCGCCGTCAATCGGGCCTGGCTCCATCATTTCGGCCGCGGCATCGTCGACACTCCCAGTGATTTCGGCCGGATGGGCTCGCCGCCGAGCCACGCGGCCCTCCTCGACTGGCTGGCTGCCGAGTTCCAGGACCGGGGCGGGTCGCTCAAGAGCCTTCATCGCCTCATCGTCGGAAGTGCCACCTGGCGACAGCGGGCCGACGACGACTCGTCAAGCGCCGCCATCGATTCCGGCAACGCCCGGTTGTGGCGGCAGAACCGCCGCCGACTCGAAGCCGAAGCGATCCGCGACGCGGTCCTCGCCACCGCCGGCACGCTCGATCCCACGGCTGGCGGCCCGGGCTGGCAGGACTTCCGCATCGAGCACCCGGAGCACTCCCCCCACTACCGCTACGACCTCGCCGATCCGGCCGACCGCTCCACCTGGCGGCGGAGCATCTACCGCTTCATCGTTCGCAGTCAGACGCAGCCGTTCATGACGAGCCTCGACTGTGCCGATCCATCGATGCGGGTCGAGAAGCGCAACGAGAGCCTCTCGGCAATCCAGGCTCTGGCGCTGCTCAACAACGGCTTCATGACGACGCAAGCGGTGGAGTTTGCCGCGCGCGTGGCGCGCGAGGCGGGGGACGACCCCGATGCCCAGGTTGATCGCGCCTTCCGCCTCGCCTTCGGCCGGGCGCCGACCGATGAGGAAAGGGGGGTGCTACTCGAGTTGCTCCGCTCCCACGGCCTCCCCGCCGTCTGCCGGACGCTCGTCAACCTCAACGAGTTCACGTTTATCGATTGATTCGATGACTCGGCGGCCCTTTCCACGGGCGGCCCCCCGGAGGCTCCATGACAATTGCATCCCACAATGGCTCGGCCTTCCCGCACGGCAACGGCGTGCCCCTCTCGCGGCGCGGCTGGCTCTCTACGGCCGCCGGCGGCCTCGGCGGGATGGCCCTCTCGTCGCTCCTCGCCGGCGAGGCGCGCGCCGCGGGGGACACGCATCCGGCCCTCGTTTTTCCGGTCAAAGCGAAGCGGGTCGTGCAGCTGTTCATGGCGGGGGCCGCCAGCCACCTCGATCTCTGGGACCACAAGCCGGAGCTCGTCAAACGGCACGGTGAGGAGAGCGATTTCGGCGAGCCGGTCGAGGCCTTTCAAAACGGTCTGGGGCCCTGGCTCAAGCCGGTGTGGGACTTCAAGGCCCACGGGGGATGCGGCAAGATGCTCTCCGACGCCGTCGCCCCGCTCGGCGAGGTCGTCGATCGGATGGCCTTCATCCACAACATGGTCAGCACGTCGGGGGTTCACTCCGCGGCGACGCTCCTTCAGTCGACCGGATTCATTCTCCCGGGATTCCCCGGCGGCGGCTGCTGGGTCGGCTACGCGCTCGGCTCGCTCAACGACAACCTTCCCACGTTCGTCGTCCTCCCCGATCACCGGGGCTACGGCTCCAACGGCGTCAAAAATTGGGACGCGGGCTTCCTCCCCGCCCAGTACAGCGGCACGGTCGTCCAGCCCGGGGCCGCCGAGCCGATCGCCGACCTCCATCCCCACGCATCGGCCCAGTGGCTCACGGCCGAATCCGACACCGCCACCAGGCGCGCGCTCGAGCGCCTCAATCGGGCCCACCTCGACGGCCGCGGCGGTGACGGGCGCCTCGAGGCCCGGATCCGCACCTACGAACTGGCAGCGCGGATGCAGTTGGCGGCCCCTGAAGCGCTGTCACTGGCCGACGAGCCGGAGCATGTCCTGCGGATGTACGGCGTCGAGCCGGGCAAGACCGACTGGCCGACCGAGATCAACATCCCGGAGGAAACCCACCACTTCGGCCTCAAGTGCCTCACCGCCCGCCGGCTCCTCGAGCGCGGCGTCCGCTTCGTGCAGGTCTGGAGCGGCAATGACAACGGCTTCCCGCGCCGCAACTGGGATTCCCACGAGGATGTCGAGCGCGATCACGGGCCACTCGCCCGCGGCATGGCGCACGGCGCGGCGGCCCTCATCAAGGATCTCGACCAGCGTGGCCTGCTCGACGACACGCTCATCGTCTGGACGACCGAGTTCGGAAGGATGCCGAGCTCCCAGGCGGGCCGGGGGCGCGATCACAATCCGTTCGTGTTCACCAACTGGCTGTGCGGCGCTGGCATCCGCGGCGGGATCACGCACGGGGAGAGCGACCAATGGGGCTACAAGCCGCTCGACCGGGCAAACCCGACCACCGTGCACGACGTCCATGCCACGGTGCTGCGGTTGCTTGGCCTCGAGCACACGAAGCTGACGTGGCGGCACAACGGCGTCGACCGCCGCCTCACCGACGTCCACGGCCACGTCCTCACGCCGATCCTGTCGTGAGGCAGCGGCGCGACCTCCAGCCGGAGCGGTGGCTCACTTCGCCGGCGTCGCGCCGCCCCGCCCTGCACGCGTCTGGGCGAAGAGCCAATCCCATAGCGCCGGATCGGCGTAGGTTTGGGTCCAGGAATCGTGCCCGGCTTCTGGGTAGACCGTGAACTTCGGATCGCCCCCCTTCTCCTTGATCGCATCGACGATTTGCTGCGATGCGGAGAGTGGAACGGCGGCGTCCTTCGCGCCATGGAACACCCAGGTGGGGATGCCGACGAGCTTGTCGGCCTCGGAGGAAATCCCTCCGCCGCAGATCGGCACGATCGCCGCGAAGCGATCGGGCTTCGCGGCGGCCAGCGCCCAAGTGCCGAAGCCCCCCATCGACAGCCCCGTCAGCCAGATCCGATCCTCGTCCACCCGATATTCCCGGCAGATCTCGTCGACGAGCGCCGCGAGCACGTCAGGATTCCAGCCCCGGCCGGGGCTCTGGGGGGAGACCACGATGCAGGGGAAGACGCGATCGCCAGCGGCGATCAGCTTCGGTGGACCATGGGCCTTCACCTTCCCGAGCTCATTCCCCGACTCCCCCGCTCCATGGAGGAAGACCAGGAGCGGCCAGCGATCCGTACCGGACTCGTAGCCGGCGGGCAACGCGAGAAGATACTTGAGCCGCGCGGTGACCGTGATCTCCCGCTCGAACAGCTTTTCTTCCTGCATCGTCCCCGCTGTTTCGGGCTCAACGCCACGGCTCATCCGAGGCCCAGCGGCCATGACCGCGAGGAGGAGCACAGCCACACGCCACATCGATGTGCCCCTGACTGAAGAAAATTGGAAGGGAATCGAGGAAACTGATGAAAGAATCACTCGTGAATCGCTACTGGATCGCGGGGGCCGGACTCGGGGCCTCGGCCGGAACCGCCACAGGAACGATCTTGGCGAGGCTGTCGATGCCGCCGGTGAGGGCCGCGAGGTAATCGACGACGACGCTCATCGCCTCCCCGAAGTAGTAGTCGCGTTTCACGATCGGCCGCTGTGGATCAGCCTGCTCCTCGAGCTTCTTTTCCTCGTCGTCGGCGGCCTTTCCCTCGTTCCATTGCTTCGCGAATTCATCCTCGCGGAGCGAGAGGGTCTTCTCGCTCTTGCGCCGCTTGTACTGCTCAATGTCGCGGGCAACCTTGTCGAAGTCGCCACTGGCCGCCACACGCTGCCCGGAACGCTCGCGGAGCGTGGAGAGAATGGCCGGCGGCACCCGCCCACTCGGCTGGAAGTTTGCCGGGGGCACCTTGTCAAACTCGATCGCGTGATCGAGATCTCCCTCGCCCACCGGAAGGTGGGTCGTGATGCTCGGCAGTTCGACGTCGCTCTTCACCCCCTCGAGTTGCGTGGAGAGCCCGCCGGGGCGGTAGAACTGCTGCATCGTGATCTTGATCGCCCCGAGCGAGGGGGCGTTGGGGAGGCGCTGGAAGAGTTGCCGCCCCAGGTCGATGAGGCTCTGCACCGTTCCCTTGCCGTGCGTCGCATTGTCGCCGATGACGAGCCCGCGGCCGTAGTCCTGGATCGCCCCGGCGACGATCTCGCTGGCACTGGCACTGAACTTGTTGGTCAGAACGACGAGGGGGCCGTCCCAGGAGACACCGGCATCGACGTCGTCATATTGCTGGACCCGCTTCTCGGCATCCTTGACCTGCACGACCGGTCCCTTGTCGATGAACAGGCCCGTCAGCGAGATCGCCTCGGGGAGCGAGCCGCCGCCGTTGTTGCGCAGATCGAGGCAGATGCAGTCGACCCCTTTCGTGCGGAAGTCGTCGATCAGCTTTTTCGTGTCGCGGGTGCTGCTTTTGTAGTCGGCCTGCCCCTGTCGAGCCCCGGCCATGTCCATATAGAAGCTCGGCAAATTGATGTAGCCGATCCGCCACGGCGTGCCATCGGGCTTGCTGCCGGTCTCGATGAGCTCGCCGCGGGCCTCGCTGTCCTTGAGCTCGATCTTCGCGCGGGTGATGTCGTATTCCTTCGGCACCGTCTGGCCGACAGGGATGACTTTCAGGCGGACGATGGTTCCCCGCTTGCCGCGGATGAGCTTCACGACCTCGTTGAGATTCATGTCGACGACATCGACGATATCCCCTTCGGTCCCCTGCCCCACGCCGATGACGCGGTCTTTCTTCGTCAGCCGGCCGTCACGGTCGGCAGCGCCGCCGGGGACGATCTCCGCCACGGTGGTGTAGCCATCCTCGCCCTTGAGCGAGGCCCCGATGCCGTCGAGTTGGAGCCGCATCCCGATCTCGAAGTTCTCGAGGGTGCCGGGGGACATAAAGCTCGTGTGCGGGTCGAGCGAGCTGGTCAGACTCGTGAGATACGACTCGAGGAGCTCGTCGGCGGTCATCTGGTGCATCCGCTTGGCAAAGCTGCGGTAGCGCCGCGAGAGCTTATCCTTGGCCTCTTCGGGGGGCGTCTTGTCCATCTTCTGGATCAGCAGGTCGTACTTGATCCGCTTCCGCCAGTTGTCGACCGCCTCCGCCTCGTTCTGGGCCCACTTCGTCTCGTCGCGGTCGACGATGATCGATTCGTCTTGGGTGAAATCGAGCGGCTCGGAGAGAAACTTCTCAACCAGCGGCACGCGCGAGTCGACCCGCTCGAGAAACCGCTTGAAGACCTCGTACGCAAAGGAGACATCCCCCCGCTTGACGAGATCGTCGAGCATCTCCCGCTTCGGGACGAAGCCGTCGACGTCGCTCTGGAGGAAATAGATCTTCATCGGGTCGAGGGCCTCGAGAAAGATCCCGAACCAGCGACGCGCGATCTCGTCGTCGATCGGATGGTGGGTGAAGTGCTCGCGCTCGATGTAGCTCTTCACCGCCAGCGTGATCTGACGATCGTTCGGCCCGGGCTTGGTGGCCGCTGTCGGGGCGGGTACTGGCGCCGGTTCCTGGGCAGCGAGCCGCCCGAGGGGGAGCAGCGCCACCAAGACGAGCAGCCACCGGCCGAGCCTCACCGGGGAAGCCGCTTCCCTGAGGCGAGCCGCTGCCGTCCGTCCGTTCAGCCGACCTTGGGACGCATCGATGACCGTCGTGTCCACGCCTGACTCCTTCACTTTGCGTTTCCTCTGACCCGGTCACGTAGTGTGACAGGTTCCTTCTTCCCTGACGAGGTAAAAATAGACCGCCACACCCCAGCGGGCGCGGGAATCGTCCGCGGAAAACTCAGCGCTCGACTTTCCCCAAGGTTTCGAGCGCTCTGGCCACCACGGCCCGAGCCACGTCCGGTTCGGCCCCGAGACGGGGAACAACGACCCACTCGATCGCCGGATGGCGTGCTCGGGCCTGGTCGACCGCCTCGCGCACCTGCTCCTCGACCCGACCGCGGAAGAGGAGGTGCGGTTGCACGAGGACACGGCTCGGGACGACTCCGGGGAGTGAAGGATCGACGACGGCGTCGAGCGCCTCCTCGACCGTCGGCCGGGCAGCGGCGACGAATCCCACGGCCACCCGCCCCGGCCCCGGCGGAATCGGCAAGCCCACGCACGCGGCGGGGTGGAGCCCGCGACCGCAGATCGCCGCCGGCTCTCCCGGATGGCAGAGGGCAGCCGCGCCACAGGCCCGCGTCGCCTCGAGAAAGGCCAGCAGTTGCCCCGCGGCACCGGGATCGCTCGCCCCACGGCCGACGAACACGAGCGCCTCGAGCCCGGGATCGAGCGGCGCGAGGGTCCGGCCGATCTCCTCACGCCGAGCCCGCGAGAGACGGACGAGCTCGGGGTGGATTCCCAGCGCCGCTGACTGGCAGACGGGGACGCGCTCCGCGTCGGCCGCCATCGCCAGCGCCTCCGGGAGGTCGCGGCGGGCGTGGCCGGCGGTGAAGAGCAACAGCGGCGCCGCGACGACGCGATCGACCCCGCGTGCACACAGCCGCCGCAGCGCCTCGGCCACCGACGGCCCGATGACCTCGAGAAAGCCCAGTTCGACGGCCACCCCGGGGGCCGCGGCGGCGACGTGCCCGGCGAGTTGCCGGGTCTCCTCCTCGCCGACCCGATCAGCCGTGCCATGCCCCACGACCAAGAGGCCGCAGCCCTGCGGAAGCGCGGTTTCGACCATCATTCCCCCCCCTGGTAAGGCTGCGTTACACCCCGACCGGCGCACGGGCCTCATCGACCGTTGTCCGGCGAACGAGCGCCAGCACGCCGAGGAGCGTGACCACCGCCACGGCGTAGGGGAGCACGCGCGACGGATGGAGCGTGAACAGCACCGACCCGCAGAACGGCCCGAGGATCCGCCCCAGCGAGGCGAACGACTGGTTGACCCCGAGGACCTCCCCCTGGTTTGCCGGATCGGCATGGCGGGAGATGAGCGAGGAGACCGACGGATTGACAAACGCGAATCCCCACACCGACAGCGCCGCGGCCGCATAGAAAAGTCCGCGCACCAACGACGACGAGAGCCCCTCCCCGGCGCTGCTGTGGACAATTCCCGCCACCGCGCCGACCACCGCCAGGCCGGTGGCCATCAGCAGGAGCCCGACGGTCAGCAGCCGTGTCTCCGACACCCGCTTGGCGAGCGGACGATAGCTACCGCCGGCGAGCATGAGCACGAAACCGATGCCGGCGAAGACGAGGAAGTTGTCGTCGTCGGACATCCCGAAGGCCTCCTCGGTGAGGCGGGCGAGCGTGGCCTCGAAGTTGGCAAAGGAGAAGATCGAGAGGAAGTAGATGAGCACGAGGGCCCCGACCGCCGGGATCGCAAGAACGCGGGCCGAACGGCTGACGCTAAAAAAGTCCTTGGCGGCCCGGTTCGCCGGATCGCGGGTCTCGCGGAAGACGAAGAACGCGAACAGGAACGCCACAGCGGAGAGGGCCGAGGCGAGGGCCCCGACCGCCCATGGCTGGTCGTTGAAGAGCCGCATTCCGAAGTAGGCGATCAGCGGGCCGAGCGTAAAGCCGGCCCCGAAGGCGATCCCGATCAACGCCATCCCGCGGGAGCGGTTCTGCGGGGTCGTGCAGTCGGCGATCACCGCGGCGGCGGTTCCCACGCTCGCGCCGGCGATCCCGGCGCCGATCCGGGCGAGCATCATCAGGCCAAGTGCAAGGGCAGCACGCTCCGGCGGAATGGTCACGGCAAACCCGTAGAGGGCGTAGAACACGACCGACCCAGCAAGGCTGATGAGGAGCATCGGGCGCCGGCCGACGCGGTCGGACCAGCGCCCCCAGATCGGGCTGAAGACGAACTGCATCAGCGAGAACACCGAGAACAACAGGCCGATCGTCGCCCCGGACGCCAACGGCGAGAGGTGGAGCGCCTCAAGGTAGGGGCCCGCCTGTCGCGGCATCACCGGGAGGACGATCCCGAAGCCGAGGAGGTCGATGAACACCGTCAGGAAGATCACGAGCAAGGCGCCGCGTGGCGGGCCGCTGCGGGCCGCATCGACCGTGGCGGCAGAAGCAGAGATGTCGTCGGAGTCCAACATTTGGATTCCCGGAGTGGTGGGAGACGGGGGCGCGACTGGATGGCTTGGCAAACCGTGGATCGGACGAGGTCATGGATGACTTCTTCCACGGACAGCTAGACTCCCGGCCATGGACACCCTCCAAGGTATCGAGCGTCGCAGCGGACCGCCACCGGACGTGCCGGGCGTCGGCGAGGTGACCGCCCGCATCAAGGAATGCGTCGAGGGGCGATTTGCCGACGTGTGGGTGGCGGGCGAAGTCACGAACGTCGTCCGCGCCGCCTCGGGCCATGTCTATCTCGCGATCAAAGATGCCGCTGCCGTCCTCCGCGGGATCGTCTGGCGGGGGGCGCTTCCCCTCCTGGCGATCGAGCCGGAGGACGGCCTCGAGGTCATCTGCCATGGGCGCGTCGAGGTCTACCCGCCGCGGGGCACCTATCAGCTTTCGATCGATCGGATGCATGCCGTCGGCACGGGGGCGCTGGAGGCGAAGCTCCGCCGGCTCCAGGCGACGCTCGAGGCGGAGGGCTTGTTCGCCCCGCAGCGGAAGCGGCCGCTCCCCCCGTTTCCGCGTCGGATCGCCGTTGTCACCAGCCCCGCCGGCGCCGCGCTCCACGACTTCCTCCAGACGCTCCGTGGCCGCTGGCCGGCGGCGGAGGTGATTGTTGTGCCGTCGCGCGTCCAAGGGGCCGGCGCCGCGGCGGAGGTGGCCGCGGCCATCGCCCGGGCGGGCCGCCTCAGGCCCCCCGTCGACGTCATCGCGCTGGTCCGTGGCGGCGGCAGCCTCGAGGATCTGTGGGCCTTCAACGAAGAACCGCTCGTGCGGGCCGTGGCCATGAGCCCGATCCCGGTCGTTGCCGGCGTGGGGCACGAGATCGACGTCACGCTTGCCGACCTCGCTGCCGATGTCCGCGCCCTGACGCCGACCGATGCCGCGGTCCGGATCTCACCCGACCGTCACCAACTCCTCGCCACCGTCGGCACGCTCGACCAACGGCTCCACGCCGGTCTGCTCCGCCGCGCGGCGTCGGCCCGCGAATGGCTCGAGCGTCTCGCCGGCGCGCGGATGCTCGTCGACCCCTCCTGGATTCTCCGCGACCGCCAGACGATCGTCGACACCCACGAGGCCAGACTGCAGCGACTGATGGCCGGAGGCATCGAGCGAGCGCGGGAGCGCTTGGCCGCGGCGGCGGGACGGCTCGACGCCGTCAGCCCCCTGGCGATCCTCGCCCGCGGTTACTCGGTCACCTGGAGCGAGGCCGACGGGGTGCGGGCGGCGCGGCCACTGATCTCGGCGGAGGGCCTCGCGGCCGGCACTCGGCTCGTCACCCAACTTGCCACCGGCCGAATCCGTAGCCGCGTGGAGCGGGTCGATCCGCCGGATGGGGAAACGGTGGGGACGGCTGCGGGGAATGTCCGGGGGGATCGGCAACGGGGAGAACATGACGATGAGCCGTGATGAACTGGAGGCCACCAAGGTGTCCGAGCTGAGCAGTGGATCGACGACGGCGGCACAGTCCCCACAACCGGTCTCGTTTGAAGAGGGGCTCTCCCGACTGGCGGATCTCGTCGGAGGTCTCGAAGGGGGGCGACTGGGCCTCGCGGAATCGATCGCTGCGTACGAGCAGGGAGTGGCGCTCGTTCGCCGCCTGCACGAGGAGTTGGCCAATGTCGAGCAACGGGTGAAGACCCTCACCGCTGCGGCCGAGAAGGCCGCGGCGGGGGACCGTGACGACGAAGGCCCCGGCGAGGACGCCCCACCCGGTTCGGCACAGGAGGCCCCGACGGCCGGGCCGGGAAAGGGCCCTGCCAAACGGTCGACATCACGGCAGCCGCGGGGCGTGGGTGGCCGTCTGCGGAGGCTTCCGGGGATGGACGATAGTTCCGCGGAAGTCTAGACTTCATGGGCTTTTCCGGAGTCCGGCCGGGGGGGCAAGAAGCAGGAACCGTCGGTCGTTCGTCCAACCGCTGGCGTTGACCAACGGGCCACGAACTCGACCAACGGGCCACGAGCCTGGGTTCAGGGTCGTGTCTCGGGAGACAATTCCGACTTCGGGACCGAAAGGATGCTCCCGTGAGGATCCCGCGGTCCGTGGGGTGATGGCGGCGGACCGATCAGGACCTCTCCCGATCGGTAATTCTTCCGCCGGCAGTCGTTCGAATCCCCATGCACGTCCCCGGCAGCTAGGGCAGGCCCGCCAAGCATGATGGTCGTCAGTCACGACACCGCCGCGGAAAAGCGGCCGACGGCGGTTGGGGCTTCCGGTTCGGGAGCTGTTCCGCAGGCATTGACGCGGGTAAAGGCCTTCATCGAGCCGCGGCTCGAACAGGCCCTGCAACTCTCCGGCGAGGCCGCGCCGCGGCTGCTCGAGGCGATGCGCTATTCGCTCCTCGCGCCAGGAAAGCGTCTCCGCCCGGCCCTCGTGCTGTGGGCCGCCGGGGCCTGCGCGCCGACCGGAGCCCAAGGATCCTCTCCCGAGATCTGGGAGACCGCGGCGGGAGCTGCCGTCGCGGTGGAGATGATCCACGCCTACTCGCTCGTTCACGACGACCTGCCGGCAATGGATGACGACGATCTCCGCCGTGGTCGACCCACCTGCCACCGGGCGTACGACGAGGCGACGGCCATCCTCTGCGGCGACGCCCTCCAAGCCCTCGCCTTCGAGACCCTCGTCGGCAGCCTTCCCGCCGCCACCGCGGCCCGCGGCTGCCGGGTGCTCGCTCGTGCGGCGGGCGCTGAGGCGCTCGTGGGGGGGCAGTCGGACGACCTCGCGGCCGAGCGGGGGTGGCTCGATCCCTCGAGCGCTCCCGAGGGGCGGGAGGCGCAGGTGGCCTGGATGGAACGGATCCATCGGCGCAAGACCGGGGCGCTGTTCCGTGCGTCGCTCACGCTCGGCGGCCTCGCCGCGGGGGCAGACGACGTGCGCCTCGCCGCACTCGACGGCTACGGACGGGCGTTCGGCCTTGCCTTCCAGATCGCCGACGACCTCCTCGATGCCGAGGGAAACGAGGCGACGACCGGCAAGCGCGTCGGCAAGGACGCCGAACGGGGCAAGCTCACCTATCCCACCGTCCTCGGGCCGGCTGACAGCCGCCGCCGCGCCGAGGCACTCGCCGCCGAGGCCGGCGCGATGCTTGCCGACTTGCCGTCTTCGGCCGACGATCTCCGCCATCTCGCCTCCTGGATCGTGACCCGCGATCACTGAAACCTGCTCAACGACCCCTTTGGCCCCCATGGATCCCCGAGGATCGCCCCCAACCATGCCCGACATCCTTCCCTCGATCCTCTCCCCCCGCGACCTCGCCGGGCTGTCGATCGAGCAACTGGAACAACTCGCCGGGGAGATGCGCCGCTCGCTCACCGAGGTGGCCGCCACCCGGACCGCCCACTTCGCCTCGAACCTCGGCGTCGTTGAGCTGTGCCTGGCCCTGCACCGCGTTTTCGACTTCAGCCGCGACCGCCTCATCTGGGATACCGGCCATCAGATCTACCCGCACAAGCTGATCACCGGCCGCTTCGCCCGCTTCGGTACGATCCGCACGCGCGGCGGACTGATGGGCTATCCCAATCCTGAGGAGAGCCCGTACGACCTGTTCATGACCGGTCATGCCGGCTGCAGCCTGTCGACGGCGCTCGGCCTTGCCAGCGGGGACGATCTCGCCGGTCACCACGACCGGCGGAGCGTCGCGGTCATCGGGGACGGCGCCCTTCCGTCGGGAATTGTCTTCGAGGCCCTCAACAACGCCGGCTTCCTGAAGAAGCGGCTCCTCGTGATCCTCAACGACAACAGAATGTCGATCTGCCCGCGGGTCGGGGCCCTGGCCGAATACCTCGACGTGATCCGCGAGAATCCCTGGTACCGCGGCCTCAAGAATCAGGCGGGGGGGATGATCAAGGGCGTGCCGATGGTGGGCGAATCGATGGAGCGGATGCTCCACACCGTCAAGGATTCGCTCAAGGCCTCGCTCCACGGCGGGATGCTCTTCGAGACGATGGGCGTGCGCTACTTCGGCCCAGTCGAAGGGCACTCGCTGGCGAACCTGATCCGCTATCTGGAGCTTGTCAAGGATGCCGACGGTCCGGTGCTCCTTCATGTGCTGACGGAGAAGGGGCATGGGTTCAAGCCGGCCGAGGCCGACCCGGTGTTCTTCCACACCCCAGCACCGTTCGAGCGTGACGACGACGACTGCATTGTGTCGATCAAGAAGTCATCAGGACGGGCCTACACCGACGTCGCGAGTGCCGCGATCGGCGCCGCCCTGCGGCGCGATCCCCGCGTCACGGTGATCACCGCCGCGATGTGCCAGGGCAACAAACTCGAACCAGTGCGCGAGGAATTCGCCGAACGGTTCTTCGACGTCGGCATCTGCGAGTCGCATGCGGTGGCGTTTGCCGCCGGACAGGCCAAGGCGGGATGCCGGCCGATCGTCGACATCTATAGCACCTTCCTCCAGCGATCCTTCGATCAGATCTTCCAGGAGGTGTCGCTGCAAAACCTCCCGGTGACGTTCATGCTCGACCGCGCGGGGCTCACCGGCCCCGACGGCCCTACCCACCACGGGTCGTACGACCTTGGCTACATGCGGTTGTTCCCCAACATGACCGTGCTCGCCCCAGGCGACGAGCACGATCTCGTCGCCATGCTCGACTGGGCGCTCGAGCAGCCGGGCCCGGTGGCGATCCGCTATCCCAAGGCCGGGGTCGAAAACCACCCCGGCCCCCGGGCCCCGATGGAGCGCGCCCGCTGCGAGATCCTGCGGCGCGGGCCCGACGGCCTGATCGTCGCCTGCGGCACGCTCCTCGGTGCGGCCCTGGCCGCCGCCGGTCGACTCGCCTCCGAGGGGATCGCGGTGACCGTCGTCAACGCCCGATTCGTCAAGCCGCTCGACCCGGCGATCCTGGAGATGATCGAGGCCAGCCCGTGGACGATCACGGTCGAGGAGAACGCACTCCCCACCGGATTCGGTTCGGCGGTCCTCGAGGCGGTCAACGATGCCCGCCTCGCCGCCGGTCCGATCTATCGCATGGGGCTCCCCGACCGGTTCGTGGAGCATGGTGAGCGGGGTGAATTGCTCGCCGATCTCGCCCTCGATGTCGATGGTATCGCCGCTGCCGTCCGGAAGTTGAGCGGCAGGGATTTCCTCCCGCTGGCCGGGGTAGCGATCGATGCCGCCGGCCACTGAGGCCCCACGGCCCGCAGCGCGGCCGCCCACGAACCTTTCATCCCCGCAGTCGCCCGGTCGGAGTCCTCAATGCCCCCCCCGCAGCGACTCAGATCACCGGCAGCGATCGACCACCTCCGGGTCGCCATCGTTGCCCCGCCTGGGCTCCCCGGGGTCGCCGAAGTCGCCGCCCGCGTCGGGGCGTCGCTCCGCCGCCACGGCCACACGGTCATCGATCGGCCGGCCCCGGAGGGGGATTGGGGGGAGAGTGGCTTTCATCCCCTCCCCGCCGCCGACTCCACCGGGGCGATCGATCTCGTGGTCGTCCTCGGGGGAGACGGCACGATGCTCCGCACGGCCCGATGGATGGGCTACCGACAGGTGCCGGTGATCGGGGTCAATCTCGGGCATCTCGGATTCCTGGCCGACTTTTCCCGTGACGAGGTCGACGAGGTTCTGTCGGAGATCGCCGCCGGACGGTTCCGGCTTGTCGACCATCTCATGTTCGAGTGCGAGCTGATCCGCGACGGTGGGTCTCACCGTCACCAACTCGGCCTCAACGAGATGTCGGTCCTCGCCGGACCTCCGTTCTCGATGATCGACATCCTTCTCCAGGTTGACGGGGAGCTCGCCACAACCTATCGGAGTGACGGGTTGATCGTGAGTACGCCGGTCGGCTCCACCGCCTACAACCTTTCGGCCGGCGGCCCACTGGTTCGCAAGGACATCGACGCCTTCGTCTTCACCCCGCTCAATCCCCACACGCTCACCAACCGGACGGTCGTTGATTCCGCCGCCCGCTGTTATGAGGTGTCGGTGCCACGGCCCAACGAGGGCTCGGCCTGTGTCGTCGACGGCCACGTGTTCGCCCCGCTCCTGCCCGGGGACCGCCTCCGCATTCAGCGTGCGGAGCCGAGGTTCACCCTCGTCGAGACCCGGAACCACGGCTATTACCGGACGCTTCGCGAAAAACTCCACTGGGGAGGCGGCCTCCGCGGCGCCGCCACGCCGGTGGCCCGCCCGACCATCACTCCCGATGGAGCCCCCTGATGCCCTCACCCACGCGTCGCGGATTGATTGGCATCGTCCTGCTCGTCTGCGCCGGCCCGAGGACCGCTTCCGGGACCGACATCCCCGCAGGCCCGGTGACGCTCGAATACCGGTTCCATCCGGACGAGGCGGTGGTGATGACCGTGGCCCACCGAGCGCGCACCGAGACGACGATCTCCGGCACCACCCAATCGACCGACACCGCCACCGACTCACGCAAGCGCTGGCGGGTGGTCTCCGTCGACGACGAGGGGAGGGCCACGATCGAGCATTCGGTCGATCACGTGACGATGACCTCGCGGAGCAGCGACCGCGGCGAGGTGCGCTGGAGCAGCGACAGCGAAGCCCCCCCTCCGCCCGGATACGAGGCGGTGCGTGGGAGTCTCGGAGTACCGCTTTCGCGCGTCGTGATCGATCGAGCCGGCAGGATCGTCTCGCGCGTCGATCTGCAGCCGACCCCTCCCTCCGCGTCCGGCGATCTGATGGTCGTTCCCCTCCCCGATGGCGCGGTGGAGATCGGTGCCGAATGGAGCGTGCCGCAGGAAATCGTCGTCGAAGTTTCCGGGGGGCCGCGTCGATCGGTCCGCACCCGGCTCCGCTACCGGCTGGAATCGGTGCGGGAGAACGTCGCCGTCATCGGCATCGACACGACCGTCCTGACGCCGATCGACGACCCGCGACTCGAATCGCGGTTGCTGGAACGGATCTGGAACGGGGAGATCGAGTTCGATATCCCCTCCGGCCGCGTCATCCGCCGTTCCACCGGCATCGACCGCCGCGTCGTCGGCTTCAGCGGACAGGAATCGAGCGTCCGATACCGCTCGACGCTCGAGGAAAACCTCATCACAGACGACCTCCCGCCGCCACCACCGGGGGAGTGATCGGCCCGGTAGCAGCCCTCCCTGACAACGGGCACGGGCCGCCGCCGGGGCAAGCGGCGTGTCATCCGACCCGCAGATTCTCCTCGACGCGGCGGATCGCTTCCTCGATCCCCCACTCGGCATCGGCAAGCGTCAGCCGACTCCCCGACGCGATCCAGCCATCGACGGTCCTCTGGGCCGAGATCACGGTCGAATGGCTGCGGCGGCCGAAGTAGGCCCCGATTTCCGCGAGGGCCGCCGGCGTGTGCTTCCGGGCCAGGAACATCGCCAGCATGCGGGGATGATTGACGCGGCGGACACGGCAGGAAGACTGAAGGCTCCCCGGATCGACCCCGAGCGCCGTGCAGACGGCGCGTTCGATGTCGGCGATCCGGACCGCTCGCGTGCTGGAGCGAACGAGCTCGGCGAGACACTCCTCCGCCATGTCGAGCGTCACGGGGATCCCGAGCATGTGGCTGGTGGCCTCGAGACGATTGACCGCCCCGGCGAGCTCTCGGGTGTTCCGCGTCATCCGCGCGGCGACGAAGGCCACGACGTCCGGGGGAACCTGCAGGCCGCGGCGGGCGGCGAGCGAATCGACGATACCGGTCCGGGTGGCTTCATCGGGGGGCAGGACACGGGCGCACATTCCGCCCCGCAACCGAGCCTGGAGATCGGCCCCGAGCTCCGCCAGCGACTCGACATCCCGATCACTCCCAAACACCACCTGCTTCCCGGCCCGGTGGAGCGTCTCGAGGGTGTGGAGGAGCTCCGAGATCGTAGCCTTCTTGCCAATGAGGAACTGGATGTCGTCGATGACGAGGAGATCAGCGGCCCGGAGGGAGCGGCGGAATCCCGGCAGACCGCGACGGCCATGGAGCGATTCGAGGAACGTCGTCGTGAACTGCTCCGCCGAGAGCATGACCATCGCCGCCCGGGGGAAGCGTTCGCGCGTTCGCCGGCAGATGCCCTCGAGGAGGTGCGTCTTGCCGACACCACCGGGACCGTGGAGCACCAGGGGGGACATCGCCCCGGGCTGCTCGGCCGCCAGGGCCGCCGCCGCGTGCGCCATTCGATTCCCCACGCCGACGACATATTGCTCGAGCGTCAGCAAGGCGCGGGCCGGGCTGGCGGGGCGGCCACTCCCCTGCCCTGCTTCCGCGCTCGGGATCGGCGCTCCCCCCGACTGGCCTGCGGCTCGGGGAGCGGCGGCACCAGCCCCGCCCCGATCCATCCGGTTGCCGATGCCGGCGTCCAACGGGGCAGGCTCCCCGCCGGGCAACGACCCACGCCCGGGCCGCTGACTGCCTGATCGGACGGTCGAAGCGCGGCGTCGGCCAGGAACCTCGCGGCCGATCCCCATATCGCCCCCGACCGCCGGAGCATCGACCACCGGATCGACGTTGTCGCCGGCCGAGGGTGCGGCCTCAAACGGGCCCCATACGACCTGCACCAGACCGCCCGATCGCCCCAGCACGCGCTCGACCGCGGCAGCGAAATCGTCCCGGAACGTCCGCTGGAGCCAATCGTGCGTGAACGATGTCCCGGCCAGGACCGTCACCACCGGCCCACCGTCGGAGCCGGGCTTCACCACGATCCCGAGGTTGTCACCAAACCAGACGTCGTGGCGGTCTTCCCCGATCCGCGACCGGAACTCGGCCCGGATCACATCGCCGAGCGGAGCCTGATCATCCCCCCGGCCCGGTGAGCGAATCTTCCGCGCCGCCTTTTTTCCATCGGACAAACGTCGGCGCGGTGAATTTGATTGGTTTTCTGCATCCATCCTTGGACCGCCTTCGCGACATCGTCGGCGCGAGTATAGGGGTGCAAGCAGTGCTGTCAAACCATGCTGGCAAACCGTGCCCGGACCGCACGGAAGGCCCTTCTATTCCCCTCCTCCACCCCAGAACCGCTCGGCATGCGGCAGGCGCGGAGGTCGAGCCGGCAATCCTCTCCCATCCGGCGAGCGACGCGCGGGAAGGCTCACGCCGCAATGCTCGGGAGGCGCGGGTCGACAGGAAGCACGCGCTCGAGTTCGGCTTCGAGCGGCACCCCGCGTGGCCCCGGCAGCGCCGCAGCCCACGCCGCCACCCGTGATGGCTCGGGGCGCGCGGCACGATCCCCGGCGCGGCTCAGCCCCGAGCCTGCCCAGCGCTCGGCGTCGTCGGAGAGCCGCACGAGGATCCGCTCGATGCCCACCCGGTGTCGCTCGATCCCGTCACGGTCGAGGCCCGGTGGGACGTGGATCGCTCGGCTGATGATGGCCCGGGCGTGAGACCAGGGACGGGGCACGGCGAAACGATCCCAGGTCTTCATTCGCCAGGGTCGGTCGTAGCCCAAACCCATCGCGACAATCGGGATACCGAGCGTGCCGGCGAGAAACACGCAGCCCGGCGCCAACCGGCGTCGGGGGCCGCGGGGCCCATCCGGCGTGATCGTCAGATTGCTCCTCCTCGCACGGGAGACGAGCTCGCGCAGCGCCGCCGATCCGCCGTGAAACGAGCTGCCACGGACGGTGCCGAATCCCATCATCCGCGCTACGCGTTCGAGGATGTTGGCGTCCCAGTGACGCGACAGGAGCATCGAGATGTTCGAATGCCCGCGGAGATGGAGCGGGAGGAGAATCCCCTCGTGCCAGAAGACGTAGATCTTCGCCCCGCGATAGTCAGGATGGACGGGATCGACCGTCGGGTCACTGAAGTCGACCCGATAGTCGAGGGTCCCCATCCAGCGGCCGATGACCGCGGCAGCTGCCAGCGACGAGGCCCCGATGGCCAATGGCGAAGTGATCTTCACGCTCGGAATCCCTTCCTAGTGTCTCTCCGGGGCCGCGGACTCCGCCGCGGACTCCATCCACAAACAGTGTTGTCGGCATCCGATCCAGGCCGACTTCACGCCTCAGACCAGACCCCCTCGAACACCTCCTCGGCCGGGCCCGTCATGAAGACATGGCCCCCCGGCGTCCACTCCAAGTCGAGGTCCCCCCCCGGCAAACCGGCTCTGATCCGTTCCCCGGTGCGGCCACCGAGGACACCCGCCACGCACACCGCCGAGGCCCCGGTGCCGCAGGCCTGCGTGATTCCGCTCCCCCGCTCCCAGGTGCGCATCCGGACGCGGTCGGGCGCGAGCACCTCGACAACGTGAACGTTGACGCGGGCGGGGAAGATCGGGTCGGTCTCGATCCGCGTTCCGAAAATCTCGAGGGGCACAGCGGCAACATCTCGGCACCAGAAGACGACGTGGGGATTCCCCATCGACACGCAGGTCATCCGCGGATCGAGGCCGGCGATTTCCCACCACGGTTCCGGGGAAGGGAGCGCCGAACAGGGCGCGTCGACGACGCGCTCCCCCGGATGTTCGACGGGGATCTGGGCCGGACCGAGGATTGGCTCACCCATATCGACACGGACACGCGACGAGCGCCGGCCGGTGCGATCGACGACGAGATCGAGCACCCCGCGACCGGTTTCGATCCGCACCGGCCCGGCCGGCGCATGACCGCGCGAGACGACAAGGTGGCCGACGCACCTCACGCCGTTGCCGCACATCTCCGATTCGCTCCCGTCGGCATTGAACATCCGCATCCGTGCGGCAGCCACGGCCGAGCGTTCGACGAGAATCAGGCCGTCGCCACCCACCCCGCGGTGCCGATCGGAGATCCGCCGGGCAAGCGCCGGCGGATCGGCGGGGACCGACACGGCGAAGCCGTCGATGTAGACGTAGTCGTTGCCGAGGCCGTGCATCTTCACGAAGGGGAGTGGGGCGGGCGTCATGGGGATCCGTCGGGCAGGGACGTGGGGGAAGGGTTGGGCGAAGGCGCCCCACTGTATCCGCCGGCTGCCCCGCCGGCACTCGCCACCGGGACGAGGGGAGGCACGACGGCGGCCGACGGGGGCTGCCGATCAACCCCGGGCCGGGAAATGGGGGTGAGGAATCCCGTCTGCCGCCCGCCGGCAGGGGCCCGCAGGGCCGCCGGCGGGGGCGGCGGAACGGCGGTGTCGCGGGCTTGCGCCTGCAATTGCCATTGCTGGAGCGCCGCGGCGAGCGTGGGGAAGGCCTCGCTCTTGATGTTGGGGTTGGCGAGCGGGCCGTCGACATGGATGAGGAGAAAGCTCCCGCTGGCCCCGCCGAGCATCGACTTCATCGCCGGCAACTGCGACTGCGAATCGCCCATGATCGAGCGGAACGTCAGATGGACGACCGAATCGAATTCAAGTTCACCACTGCCGACGAGGCTGATGGCATCACCGGAGAGTTCGATGTTGTCGAGGTAGGCCCGCGGCCCCTCCACGCGGAAGTCGACGACCGACGATCCGAAGGCCCGCAGATCGGGTGCCTTGACGCGGAGCACCTTGAGCATGGCAAGG
>Ga0209829_10000722_pt1 | contig 28812 bp, 49 predicted proteins | sample C_140205_EF_Meta_FD_187311 | JGI IMG/M metagenome (GOLD analysis project Ga0209829, IMG submission 187311) | Freshwater microbial communities from Lake Croche, Canada to study carbon cycling - C_140205_EF_MetaG (SPAdes) (version 2) | ecosystem: Environmental > Aquatic > Freshwater > Lake... | reverse complement strand
TAAAAGTATTGGACACATTTTATGAAGTAATGCAAAAAGATGAATTTGATAAATCAACTCCTATATTACGTCTTCCAATTGCAAACACAAATATGGTTATTAAAAAATAATGAAATTTGATATAAACATATTAAATGATTATTTGGTGAAGGGTTTGGTGGTTAAAAATAACCATCCGACCCTTCCCATTTCTATTTGGAATTATAGTAGAATATGCCAATATGAAAATAAGTGGAATGAAATCACCAAACAATGTCGTGGTCTTATTTTAGACCAAGAAGGGAATGTTATTGCCAAAGGGTTTGATAAGTTTTTTAATATCGAAGAACACAAACCAGAAGAAATACCAAATGAACCTTTTGAAGTATTTGAAAAACTGGATGGTTCATTAGGTATTTTATTTTGGTATGAAGGAAAATGGATATTAACGAGCAAAGGATCTTTTACTTCTGAACAAGCAATTAAAGGAAAAGAGATTTTAGATTCAAAATATAATGTTCATCCAATACCAAAAGGATATACCACATTAGTTGAAATAATATACCCTCAAAATCGTATCGTATGCAATTACGGGGATGATGTATCATTAGTTGTTTTATCAATGATTAGTAATGCATCAGGTAAAGAATTAGATTACAATTCTTTAAAGTTAATTGGAGAGGAAACCAATATGCCCACCGTTAAATCATATGACGGAATTAGTGATTATAAGACCCTTAAATCAATGATTGATAAAGACCGAGAGGGTTATGTAGTTAAGTTCAGAAATGGATTCAGAATGAAGATAAAAGGCGAAGAATATGTTCGTCTCCATAAAATCTTAACAGAGTTTTCAAATGTAGACATATGGGAATATTTGAAAGATGGAAGAGACATCAATGAATTGTTAGATAGAGTTCCAGATGAATTTGATATGTGGGTTAAATCAACCATTAGAGATATAAGATATGGTTATTTCCAAGTCAATGAAGCGTCTGGCAAATTATTTGACCACAAAATGTATGGAAAATACAATGATTTAGAACCTGAAACTGATAAGAAAAAATATGCTGAATGGGTTATGAATCAAGATGAAATATTAAGACCAATTCTATTCAGAATGTTTGATAAAAAAGATTATTCTGACTATATTTGGAAGATAATTAAACCACAATATGTTCGACCATTTTGGAAAAAAGAGATTGAACCATGAATGATAAATTAGAAGAAATTTTTGAAAATACAATTCCACATGGAACATTTTTGGATAAAAAATCCATAATCAGTTGCATGTATCAATCTCGCCAATTAGGTCAAATAGAATCAGAAGAAAAATATAATAAATTAACATCTACATTTAAATCTTTACTAAAAACGTTAGATTTTGATGAACAAACTAAAGAAGATTGGGAAAAGGAGGCAGGATTATTATGAGAAAATGGTTTATAGATACAAATAGATTTGCAAAAGTTAAAGGTAAAATTTGGATCATACCTTGTATTAGTTTGTGGTATGATAAAGATTATTTTTTAGAGACAGGTGTTACGTCACCAGCATTTGGACTACAAATTAGTTGGTTAAGGTGGGCATATGGTTTAACTATGCAAAAGTCATATATAATTGAGTAATTTTCATTGCAAGTTTACTCAATAAATGATTAACTCTACCCATATCATCCATTTCCATATTTTTTGATTCCATATATTTTACAAGACCTTGAACCATTTTGTCTTTGGCTTCATCTGCCATTTCCAAAAGTTCTTGAAATGCCTCATTATCTTCTTGGTCTTCACCGTAATATCTATCTATCCACTTTTTACCAGAATATAAAAAAGGTGCTGCTTGAAACATATTAATGACACCAGATTCTCTAAGTTTAAATAAATAATTTCTTAAAAATCTCCAATCAAAAAGTTCAAATAATTCAGGATTTGCATTAAAAAAATCATATTCAGGAGATAATGTTTGTTCCTGAATTTTTCCACCAACTTTTTTCCAAGCATCTGTGACAGATATTAATGATAACTTACTACCATTATCCCACTCAACAGAGATTATATTTCCATCTTTCTCAAATGGATCTCTACCAACATTAATAACAGTTCCAACAGTTCCTGGTGGAACTCCCGTTTCACCTTCCATATGATAACAAACTATTTTATCACCACTTTTTAATTCTGGATTTAATACACCTTTCATAACAATAAATATATCGCATATATTTATATTCTATATGGAGTTTTTAATTAGCGAATCTCAACTGAGAACAATTTTAATGGAACAAGATGAGTCAAGAATGACTAACTATATGAAACGGTTACACTCCTTCACTAATAATCTTGTTGGTAGAGTATTCAAGAAATATGGTATTAACGCAAAAATGCTTTTAACTTGGGGAACTTCTGTTGGTGGATTCTTATTACCATTAGATTATTTTATTAAAACAGGAGATTTTAAAGTTAGTGATGATCAAGCAAATTTAATATTAACTGGAATTGCTTTTATAATTTTTTTTGAAAATAAAAGAAGTGTTGGTACTATTTTAAAGAAAATTAAAGAAGAAGGTCTTGAAGATACTTTTAAAATTATTCTTAATAAGGCATTAGATTTAAAAGGAGCGTTTGTTGATTTCTTATCATCCGCAAATATAAAGATTGGAACTCTTATGGATACTATTTCATATAGTTTTTTGATTCCAATAATTACAGATATTCAATCAACTATATCAGGAACTTCAAATTTAAAAGAGGCGTCAATTATTATTGCCGAAAGATTGGTAGCATCTGGAGTTATTCTATTAAGTGCAGAAATGTTATCAAAAATTATCAAAAAAATTATAACTAAAATTAAGTAGACATTTCAAGTAATTTCTTTATAACAGTCTCAACTTGTTTTGGTTTTAACTTATGCTTTTTTTCATTTCTACGAAACCATCCTCTAATCACTTCTTCTAAATCTCTATTTTCTTTTCTTGCCCTTCTTTTGAATCCTGCCAATTGTGCTTCAAGTTCATACGGTTGAGTGTAATATTTTAGTGGGTTTTTTGGTTCTTTTGGAAAATCATATCCTTTTTGATGTTGTGAAACATGTTCTAATTCATGCCTTATTGTTTCATTAAGTTCACCAATTAATTCTTGAATATTATGGAGTCCAACCTCAGGGTTTGAAACAATGGTGACTTCAATAACATCTTCATCTCTATAATATGCCGCATCAATTTCAACAGTGTCAACATCATCATCTGTTGCAAGATTTAACTCTATTGAAAACTCATTTTCAATTCCAGGGAAACTATAAGTTGTATCTTCTTCACCTTTAATATCTTCAGGTAATGAAAATTCTCCTTCCCTTTGAAATTTATAAAGAGATATAATATCTTTAACTAATGTTCTAACAACATTATCATAACGGGCTTCTGTTATTAATGATTCGTTTATTTTTTTTGGTTCCACCTCATTTATCACTTTAGTGCATATTACATCGTTGTTCACACCAAAATATTTCAAAAAATCCTCTAATTTTTTATTCATTACCCATCTAAGATTTGCATATTCACGACTGGAAGTATTGATTGAGGTATTTCTACCATGAATGTCTGCATATAAATTATTCCATGTGTCTGAGGTTTTATCTGTCGGAAGAATGTAGATAGTATATTCAATATGTGGTTTTTTATCTCCCATACTAATATAATCCTTAACTCCTGTTAGTTTTACTTTAACATTTGTCCGTATACTATAGTCCTCATCATGTGTTGGTTGTAAATACAACTCAAAGATGTGGCTGTCAAAAAATCGGTTAATTCTTTCTATAGGAAAATCAATCATATGATTATAAATACTACCGAATCGGGATTGATACTCCAACACCATAACGGATTCCATCCATATAATTCACTCCTAATGTAAAATCAACTCCTTTGGTAGTATTGGTAATTATTCTAAGTGGGTAAATTTTAATCCAAACATCAGGAGTTAATGAAAGATTATTAATATAATTTTTAATGAATGCTCCACCCATAACACTTACCTTATGATTGGTTATACTTATTCCAAGTCGGTTAATTATTGATACTGGTGTTGTATAGATAAACGGTTGTGGAAAGGTTGTCATAAGATATCCTCCAACATAAAACCCTATTGGTGAGTAATTGTTGTTATATGTGACAACTAAAGTTTGTTGACCTGTTACATACATAATGTCTGAAGTCTGGCTTTTTCCAAAAAGACAGATAAATAATAATATTGTAGTTATACTTGTTTTCATGAAACAAATATACTATTTTTGTTGAAGATTACAAAATTTAATTGGAGAGGGTCCGAATGGACGAGGACACTGATTTGAAATCAGCTGGGCTGAAAGGCTTTGGGGGTTCGATTCCCTTCTTCTCCGCCTACTTGGAGTACGAGAAACTAACATAAGCGGAGTACTTAACCCATAAGTTTATTAAATTAAATTATAAGGTTTCCAGTGAGTTAGTTTAAAATTGCTAGATGTTGAAAAAGGTCATCTCAGTTATGACCGGGCAGACAAGGCTCCCCGTCTCGGAGTTGGTGAGAACGAAATAGATAAATGATAAAGGGTTGACCACACGCTTGCAAGCACAAATGTCATTTATTGAATCGCACCGTGGTGGTTCGAATCCATCTCTAGCAGCCAATTAAACCCCACCCTCATAAGGTGGGTTTTTTTTGACTAATATTAATATTTTGCCTATACTTAAAAAAAAAGAAAATATGTCACGATTAACTGAGATTAAAAAACAATATCCTGAATTAAACATTACGATTATTGATTTGTTTAATAAGATTGATGGGACAAAATCATACAAATATCTACCATTATTATGTAAAATATTTGGTCAAAGATTTTCACCAAAAATATATTCTAAAGAGGAGCGTTTAATTGTGGAATCAGAGCATAAGTCTACTCTGATGACATATGGTATTCCAACAGATGGGATATCTTTTAATGAGATGTATGCGATTAGAGATATATTAGAGTTATTTAATAGAAGTGATGTGCAAACTTTTATTCAATTTAAAGATTTAATGGAAAAAGGTGTTATTGAAAATAAGGACATTACATCTTATAAGGACATTGAGGAATTGGGTGGAGCGATAACATTATCCATGATTAAAGAAAATGAAAAAGAGTTGGAGGGTCAGGCAATTAAAGTATATGAAGATGAAAAATGGTTGGCGGTTAGACCATTAACATTTCAAGCATCATTAAAATATGGTTCTGGTACAAAGTGGTGCACAACTTATAAGAGAGAAAAAAATTATTTTGAAAAATATTGGAGAACAGGTATTTTGGTGTATTTCATCAATAAACAAACTGGATATAAGTTTGCAGGATTTAAGGAGTTGGATAAAGGAGTAGAATTAAGTTTTTGGAATTCTGCCGATAGCCGTATTGATTATACGCAACTTGAAACTGATGATTATTTGTTTCCAATTGTTAGAAAAATTTTCAAATCTGAAGATACAAACAAAAATTTGTGTTCTAATGAAATACAAGAACAAGTTCATGCGGAATGTATTAACAAATATGATAATATGTATTTGGTAGACCAAACAGAACAACCTACAGCATTAGATAATGAAGCCATGAGAATTGACAATCAAATCGCTCAAGAGGTTGATAGAGAGGTTTTTAATAGATTAATTGATGTTGTCAATACTCCAACTATGAGAGCATAAAATATAACCCACCTTAATGGTGGGTTTCTTATTATGATTTATAGAGTATTTATATTGAATGGATAATAGATTACAAGAAATATTTGACAAGTATAATGTTACCGAGAAAAACAATTCTACTGGTAATTTGAAGAAACTTGAAAAAACAATATCTGAACTTCAAAAGTTGGATAAGGTATTGTTATTGACATGCTCAAACAGATATAATTGGGATCCAAAAGATGTAGATATACCCAAATCAACAATTCTTGGAATGGTTATCAACGAATATCTAAATGACAAGTCAGTTTTGATTGATGTTCCAGAACTTAATATTGTTCCATGTGAAGGAAATGTTTCAAGAAAAGATGGTAACAACTGTGGTCTAATGAAAGCCAAACTTAAAGACAAAGATAAGAATCCAACAGGATATCACAGATGTTGGGCTAGTGTAAATGAAAAAGATGATGAACTTTGGAAAATATCCAAAGAATTATTTGAATCAAATGCTGTTATATTTTTTACTTCTGTAAGGTGGGGTCAAGCCAATATGTTCTATCAAAAATTAATTGAAAGATTAACTTGGATTGAGAATAGACATGATACTTTGGGGGAATCAAATATTGTTGAGGGTATTCAAAGTGGATTTATTTGTTCAGGACAAAACTGGAAAGGTATGGATGTTGTGGATACTCAAAAAAGAGTTCACACATTTTATGGTTTTAAACCAAATGATACATTTTATTGGAATTGGCAGTTTACAAATAAGGTAACTGATGAAACTAAAAAATCTTATGAAGAAGCGTTTCCTGCCTTTGTAAAGAAATTTGATTTAACTAAGTTATACTAAATTTGTTTGGCATTTGATAATTTGACTGGCAATTTTAAGATGTTAATCCCAATTGTTTAGAATATTTGCCAAGATTACAAGACCAATATCCTGCGGTTGTTCTATCTTTCTTTTCAGAACACTTTCGGCTTTCTTTAATTATTAAGTTAGAATTACCAAAAGTCACTTTTTTAACTCCTCCATTTTTACCCTTAGTATAAACAGCAAATTTCTTATTATTTTTTGGAATTTTGGATTCCGTTAAAATATCTTCCTCAGTTTCGTAGATATATGGTGCGTCCAAATAAATGTATTCTTTACCAATTTTAACTTTTTGACCCAAATCAGATTCAACCATTAGAGTATCTTCTTTATTTAAATCAATCTTTCCTTGTTTCCATAACACTCTAACCTCATTTACCAAATTAAAATATGATTCAGAATAAACTTTGAATCCATTATTGGTTAAAGTCATTTTATTATCAATATGATATTGTAATTCATCTGAAATATTAATAGTTTCTTTTAAAATCAAAGATTTATTTAGATGAGATTTTAAAGACTCTTTAATTAATTCACGTAAATCATCCATAACAGTTGGTTTTTTAATAAATACTTTTATTATTGAACTATGAAAATAATATTATCCATTTTTTTGATTTTATGTAGACTTTTTGTTGGAATCAAAATTATATATTGGATTGTTGGAAAAATTAACTACCCTCAACTTCATTCAATTTCAGAAATTGAGTTGTTTTTGGTTATTGTGGTTTTTGATACTTGGGTATCATCATCCCAAAGTGGAATTGATATTAAAATAAATAAGAAGGACGATTAATAATAACATAAGAATATTTATTATAATAAAAATAAATTATTATGTTATTAAAAATTGGGTCAAAAGGAGATGACGTAAAAAAATTCCAAGCAAAATTAGGACTTGTTTCTGATGGTATTTTCGGAAAAGGTACAGAAGAAGCCATAAAATCATTTCAAACTAAAAACGGGTTAACTCCTGATGGCATAGTTGGTGAAGGAACATGGGATAGAATATTTTTTGACCAACAATTAATTACCGAACCATCTACACCATCAATCTCAGTTGGTGGGTTAAATTTAGACAAACTTAAAGGTCATATTCCTGATACCGTACTTGCTCAAATACCTGATACAGCATCAAAATTTGAAATTAACACTCCATTAAGATTGGCTCATTTCTTATCCCAGTGTGGTCATGAATCTGGTGGATTTAAGTTAACAAAAGAAAATTTAAATTATTCGGCAACTGGATTAAAGGGTACTTTTAGCAAATATTTTAAAGAACCTGGTTTAGCAGAATCATATGAAAGAAAACCTGAAAAAATTGCAAATAAAGTTTATGCAAATAGGATGGGTAATGGTTCTGAATCATCAGGTGATGGGTCAAAATATTGTGGAAGAGGGTATATTCAATTAACAGGAAAAGATAATTATGTCGCATTTGGAAAATCAATTAATGAAGATATGACATTAACTCCTGAAAAAGTTTCAACTCATTATGCTTTATTATCTGCAGCATGGTTTTTTAATAAAAATGGTTTACATAAAATGGCTGACGGTGGAGCAACTGATGCAGTTGTAACATCTATTACTAAACGAGTTAATGGTGGTACTATCGGATTACCTGATAGAATTAAACATTTCAAAGAATACTATAGTCTACTTTCTTAATTTTTTTTGGTTATTTTAAAATAAAGTAATATCTTTGGAGAAATTATAAATTATGATTCAAGTGAATTTAAAAACAGCTTTTTATGAGTTTGAGTGGGTAATCCGTGTTATGGAATCGGCCGAAACAAAACATCAGTTGGATGTCGTATATAAATGTTTCCACCTATGGGAGCAAAAACATGTGTCAAAAAATATTACTAAAGTAGAATTAAATAAAATCAATAGTTTAAGGAGTAATTTTTGGGCTATGTTTAAAAATAAAAATATAAAATTTGACACAGCCAATCTCATATACTAGTGAATTTTTACCTGAAATTACGATTGCTGTCGTATTCTCAGATAATCCACAATACGAAAAACTTGAACCCATGTTTAATGAATATGGATATGGTTTTATGGTACCAAATAAAAATCTTGTAATTGTTGATGGTGAACAAATTATAAATAATTTTGATGAAGATGTGTTAAAGTTTATTGAAGCTCACGAAATTGCTCATATTATATTAAATCATGATGGGCCAAGAAATGAAAAAGAGGAATTGGACGCCGATCTTGGAGCATATATTCTTTTAAAACAAAAAGATAAACTTGGGGCAATTAAATCTTTAATTGAACACTTTAAACAAAGACACGGAATTAAATTTGATGAAAAATTACTTGAAAGAGTAAAAAAATACTTCTACCAGTATTAAAAAACACATTTTTTTTTAATTATACAATATTTATAAGATACATCACTCATAGAGTGTTCTCATATATCAATTTCCAAAAGACCCGCGAATTTATTTTGTCGGGTCTTATTTTTTTCGTATATTTGTAAAAATAATAATTATGAAAGTAGAATTTGCCGATAGTTTTTGGAAATCGTTAAAAACTTTATCAAGACACCAAACTTGGTGGTATAAAACTTATGAATTTTTTCGTAGAGATTTACCATACTTTTTAGAAAACATTTGGTTTTTTAGAAAAGAATTGTACGCATTTCGTTCTTGGGATTATTCATATAATCTTGATTTATTTCGTCGTTCATTAGAAAAAACCGTAAATACAATTGAGATTCACGGACATGAGGTAGATAAATCAAGAATGAAAAAAGTTGAAAAGATGAAAAGATCAATTCAATTACTTAATAACATAAGAAGCGACAAATATATTAGCCAATCAGAAAATGAATTAGGTGAGTTAAAAAATTCTGATTGGTTATTAAATGATAGAGAAGATACGGTAGAAGAAAAAGAACACAATATAAAAGTTTTTAAAAGATCTCATGAAATTGAAGAGTCTGAATGGAAAGAATTATGGACTATTTTTGAGGGTCAAGATTACGAAGAATATAAAACTTTATATGATTCTTTAACTGAAGAAGAAAAAAGAGAAAAAGACCTGTGGTATGAATGGTTTGATGGTACAGGGTTAAGAGGTTGGTGGGATTAATCTATTTATTAAAAAATATATTTTATGTTTGGAGTTATTTTATTTATTTTAGCAATATCAGCATCTCTCGCTTGGTTATGGTCAGGAGGAATTGATTATATGAAAAATCACCATCCTCATTATAAAGGTGAAGACTTTTTAGAATGGGGATTAGATGAAGAAGACAAAGACAATATTTTATAAAATATAAATTCAAATAAAATGCTTAAAAAGTATGTGTTTATATCAGATACTCACAACAAACACAATTACCTAACAAGTAATGCTTATAATAACATACTTGGAAGTGGGGATGTTTTAATACATGCCGGAGATTGTACCAGTATGGGAAAAAGTTATGAAATTAAGAGTTTTTTAGATTGGTTTTCAAATACGGATTTTACTCATAAAATATTTATCGCAGGTAATCATGATTTTGGTTTTGAATTAAATCATGATATCGCTGATGAATATAAAGAAAAAGGTGTTCACTATCTTTTTGATAGTGAAGTAATTCTTGATGGAATAAAATTTTATGGTAGTCCTTGGCAACCTGAATTTTATGATTGGGCATTCAACTTACCAAGAGGAGAAAAACTTGCTGAGAAGTGGGCAAAAATTCCTGGTAATACTGACATCTTAATCACTCACGGTCCTGCTCACGGAATGTTAGATTGGACTATGACTGGTCAACGCGTTGGTTGTGAAGATTTATTTCACAGAATTATGGAAGTTCAACCGAAAATCCATATTTGTGGTCATATCCATTGTGCATACGGACAAAAAAACTTTAATGGTGTTGAATTCTTAAATGCATCTGTGTTGAACGAAAGATATGACCATGCAAATAAACCAATTGTTCTTGATTTTGACACTGAAACTAAACAAATTGATTACCTATGAAAAATAAAATAAATGATGGACATTATTTAGAGTTAATGGATAGGATTCATATCATAATGTTAAATATTCAGGACCATCTTATAGACCATCCGTTGGCAGAAAACGAAATGGATGTACAAAAGAAAATAAAAAAAGCACAAAATAATTTGTGGAAGGCGTATCAATTAGTAGGAAATAAAGAAGATAGTTATGAAAAAAACAAACCGATTGCAAAAGTTATATCTGGACGACATAAGAAATCCTAAAACTGAAGGGTGGGATATTGTTAGAAGTTATACCGAATTTGTAGAATGGATAACAAATAATGGATTACCTAATGAAATATCTTTAGATCATGATTTAGGTGAATCTGATGAAAAAACAGGATATGATGCATCAAAATGGTTATGTGAATATTGTATTAAAAATGGGCTACCAATTCCAGAATATAATGTTCATTCTGCAAATCCAGTTGGAAAAGAAAACATATTAGCAATTTTAAAGACTTATAAAGAAAGGCTTAATTATTAAAAGGTGAGAGAAATCTCACCTTTTTTATATTTATTAATATGGCAGAACAAAGTCAATTTTCAAAATTACCAAAGAAACAATTATTTCTTATTGCTGAAAAATTAATAGACGAAGATTTTCCAATCGGGAATCCATACCATGATGATTACGAGGGTTCGTATGAAAGTTTAAAAAATATTGCAAATTTTTTTAGTATTCCAGTAAATGATGAAGATGTTCAATTTTTCTCAAAATTTATGTATATTAATGATACCCTTCTTGCTAAAATTTTAGATAACCCAAAAGATAAATCTTTAATTGAAAGATTAGAAATTCCTGTAGCAAAAACTTATGATTTACATTATACGGTGTGGGGTAGTTGCACCTATACTGAATATCTTGCTCAAAAATTTGACTCTTACGATAAAAATTGGGTTAGTGATTCTGCTGAACAACAAAGACAAGATGGTAATTGGGATTATTACAATGGTCGTACTATAAGACCTATTGAATATGATGATATTGAAGAAAGTGATAGTTCTTATGATAATGTTTATGAGGTTGAAGATAAAAAACCTACAAAAGAATCCATGTTAGATAGACTCGTAATTGAAAATACTAAAGATGTTGTTAACTCTTTAGATAAAAAAACTTTAATGGAATTAAGAAGAATAATTGATTCCAAGTTGAGACTTCTCTAATTTTATTCTTTTCTTTTCCTCTTTTGCCAAGTCCCCCAATGTTTTTTTCTTTTGATTCCAAGGATTAAAGTTCCTCTTCCATCTATATTCCACTTCCACAGGTCCTGAGGTGGTTATTTTTGAGTTATATTTCCAAACGGATATACTTTCCTCATCTTCATAAACAACCTCCCATTTGGTCGGTTTTACGACTTCTTTTTGATTCACTAATGTTGTCATAATGCAAATATATGAAAAAAATTATTTTGATTTATTTAAATTGTCAAGTAATTTTTGAATTTGCTCTCTTCTAAATTGTAAATTTTTTTCCAAACTTGTATCTAACCCAAAAGCTTTGTCAGTATCATCAAATCTTTTCATTTTTTTCTTCTCTTTTGTTTCTACAACTATATTGGTGTACAATGGTGGTTCATAAAATCTTACGATATTACTTCTCATTTGACCAATTTTATTTTTTTTGTTTTTAAATAAAATAAATTCACTTTTTTCTGAGTTAACAAACATAAAAATATCTACATTCTTTTCAGAATACTTATTAACATCTAAATAAGAAGTAACTTCAAAAAAAGTATCTCCATCTGGTTCAAAATATGAACCAACTCTTATAAATGGTTTGACTTGTACATTAAACGGTCGACTTTGAAATTCAACTCTAATATCAATACCTTTTTTGGTGTCTCTAATATCTCCCGAACAATATCTTGTAATTTTTGTGTTTGGAAATTTTTCTTTAAGTACTATAACTGCAAATTCTTCATTTCTGTTTCCACTGATTATGGTATCCATATTCAAGTCAACTAATTCTTGGGTATGCTTTCCGTTAGGTCCAAACAAATCATTTCTATTCTGTTCAATCCATTTTTCAAATGATAGTTTAGATGAATTTTCAAGATTACTTTGAATAAATAAACTATTTAATTTATTTTTTACTTTAGTATTTGTATCAAATCTGTTGAGTATTGACCATGTGTCATTTTCTGAATGAGGGAATATATTAATAACACCCAAGTTTGTTTCACAATCGTCATTAGGGTTTGGAGAATGTCCCCACATTTCCAAAGGTTTATAAATTAACTCCAATTGGTGTCTGATGAATGGTCCAAAAACATCTGTAGATTTATATGCCTCAACAATTTGTCTTATTTTTGACTCTAATATCGTAAAATTTGATTTCATTATCTTTTTAATCCTGTCATTCCAGTTGTTATTGTTTGAACGGTATTTTTACTTACACCAAAATGGTTTGCAATTTCTTCGTTAGATAAACTAGGATTTTTCATCTTAAAATTTTTAATTTCTTTTTTATCTGCAGAAAGTCTGAACCGTTTCATTTCATTTTTTCTTTTATATTCCTTAACACCATATCCATATAATTGGTTTAGGTATTTGTTTAATGTATATTGTTGTGTAGAATTAAGTGGTAATTTATTTATATTATTGTCAATGTATTTTTGTCTAAACTCTCTATCAACATCTTTATATCCTAAGTATTTGTACGGTGATTCAATTACTTCTTGTTTTGGTTTAAACCCTAGTAACTTACATAAGTATAAATAGTAATTAACGTATTTTCCTTGTTTCTCAAAAGGTCTTGCATTTATAACATAAACTTTATATCCTAATTGTTTAAAACAATCTTCACCTTTTTCTAATTTATTTTTGTATTCTTCATCTTCTCTTCCAGCAACTTCAATTATTATTTTTTTGTTTTCCCAAACAAAATCAGGTATTTTATTACAGGATTTTTGAAATTTTTTTGAATCAACTTCAATTTCATCTTGTAAGTTTTCTAAAATAAAAATATTATAGGTTAAAGCTTCTAATTCACTTCTTAATACATGCCTTTCATCAATAGTAATGTAATTTCTTGAACCTACAGGACCTTTTTCAAACGACTCTCCTGATTTTGATGATAATTTAGAGTTAATATAGTTTAAATATTTACCCAAATACTTGTCAACATACCTTTTAAGCCCAATATCTTTTTTGGAATGCGTAGGAATATAATTACCAACTTTTGCAGGATTGTTTTGTAATTCTTTAAACTTAGGATAATGTCCTGTCTGTTCTCTATACTTTTTTACAAACTCAATATCTTCTGAAGGAATTAATTTGTCTAATTGTTCATTTGTTATGATTATATCCATACATCAATAAATACCCACCATAAATAAAAATCCCCACTTTATTGGTGGGGATTTAAAATATATTGTGTTTAATTATTTTCTTACTTTAATATTACCTCTACCTGCGTATGAATCATATAATCTTTTTGCTTGAATACACCATTTGTTGTCGCAATTATTTATGAATTCCATAAAATCATCATATTCATCAGGACCAAATTCTCTTTCTTCAGAGTAATCTGTTGGTTCTGCAGATAATCTATCATCAGCATCATACCATTTATCATCTTCAACACTAGCAAAAGGTCCTTTTGTTGATTTTGATAGGGGTTTTTGAGCAGGACGACCTCCTTGTTTTTCGTAATAATCATCAATCATTGAATCTAATTCATCGCCTTGTTCTTCTTTAACTACTTTTTTAACTAATCTTACTAAATCAGATTCTGTTAATCTCATTATTTTCTTCGCCATCTTATTATTTTTATTATAAATATATCAAAAAAAGAAAAATCCCCACTCATTGGTGGGGATTAGTTTTTTTACTCTTCAACGTCTTCTTTCTTTCCTTTAGTCAGTGTGATAAACTTATCAACTGAAGCGATTCCAAAACAAGCGATTGTTAATACTTTAAATGAATCAAAAATAAATTCATTAATGACTAATGGTTGTTTCAAAGTGCCGGTTACTATATCTGTAATTGCGAATAAACACATCATTACAAATGCTAGAAATCCAATAACTGCTTTCTCGTTGATTGAATTTTGATCGTTGAACAGATCTTTAAAAAATTGTTTCATAGTTTGGTAATTTACTTAACTATAAATATCAATAACTTTACTAAGATACTACAACATTAATTGTTGTACCTGAAACAAATCTTGTTGATGCAGATTGAATCATTTGTGCTGAATTATTTACGGTTAACAAAAAGAAAGATCCTAATACCTGATAATTTGTAGAAATCCCTGAATATATTGCAACGCTACTTCCTTGACTTATGGTCATTGTTCCACCTGTTGTATCTAATCCTTGGAATTGAGTTAAATAACTTGTTCCATTAGTAGTATTGTTATTAAAATATATGTTTAATGTTCCGCCAGTATAATTTGGACTATATGAACCATTTCCACCGCCAGTGTTAATAAATGTTGTATTACCATTATTTGATGGTGCTGTTAGTACAGGTTGATTATCTGGTGAATAGAATAACCATCCGTCACTGGTATATCCTGATGTTGGAGTTGGTGTTGGTGTAACAGATGTTGATGTTGGCGTTGGTGTTACTCCTGGTCCATTAACAGATGCGCTAATATAAACAGTTTGACCTGTTACCCAATTGGTTGTTGCAGATTGTATTAAAACTGTTGTTCCTGCAGAATATCCTGGTTGAGCAATTCCGTAACCAAAACTAAATCCTGAATCTCCACCACTATTCCAACTTTGGAATGCGTTGGTGTCTCCTGAATAAATGGCAGTACTGCCTGTTTGAGATATTGTTAATGTAATACTTTGTCCTGTAAATGATGCAAAATAACTTGTTCTATCAATACCGTTTGTATCAATCGCGTTAAAGTAAATTGCATTATTAGTTGTCGCAAATACGTTAGGATTTGTTGTACCTGTACCAGAAACTGCTTGGTCAACCATAATTGTATTACCTGAAGATGGGTAGTTGTAAGGTAATACTACTAAATTAAACGAATATCCTGTAACTGGACTTGGAGTTGTTGATGGTGTTGGAGTTAATGTTGGAGTTACTGTTGGTGTTGAAGTATTGGTTGGCGTTGTTGATGGTGTTTGAGTATTAGTTACACTTGGTGTTGGTGTACTTGTTGTTGTTGAAGTTGGTGTCAATGGAATTGTTGATGTTGGTGTTGGCGTTACCGATAATGTTGATGTTGGCGTTGGTGTTACTGAAATAAACGATGTCCAATATCCGTTATCGTATAACCAAGTTGATGCATCTGACGTATTTGTAAATGGAGGATATCCAATTCTTGGTGGAATTGAATTACATAAAATTAAAAAAGCAGAATCGGTAAGTCCTACGCTTCTCCAAAATCCTAAATAAGCAGGCATACCACCTGGCTGACCATTATGACCACCTGTCGGATCAGTATGTGTGATAACATATCCATTAGTTTCATCTGGTCCTCCCCACCATTGGAGTCCTCCGTAATTGTCACTATATTGAATGTTGGCATCACTAACGGCAATATCTCCGACTTGAGTTGTTCCGCTAATTGGTGATCCTGTATTATATGCAAATATTTTTTGAACTATTGGTTGAGACATGGTATTTTACTTATTAAACAATAAATATATTAAAAAGGAAGATTTTTTAGGTCTTCTTTTAATTAACTTACTTTAGTATATCCGTAGTAAACTACCTGAGATGTACCACTGTTATTTGTTATTCCAAATGTAAAGGTGTTTGAATTTGAAACAGCTGGTGACGAATTACTAATAGTTCCCGCAGTTCCAATTATTTGACTTGGTATTGATGTTAACACCAAAGCATTTCCTGCAAGATAATACCAACCATATTGTACACCTATTACAGGTACGTTTGAGTTTGATAGTGTTACTGTTGCATTCCAATTAACAATACCGTTTGGAATATTTCCATTTACCCACATTACATATGATTGACCTGCAGTAACTGTAAAACTGACTGTGTTTGCTCCTGTAGTCAAAGTCCAACTTCCTGTTACAGGTACGCCAGTGCTTCCAGCTAAGAAGGTCTCTTTAGTAACTTTATATGTCTCTGTTAATCCGCTACTATCCATAACAAGATAAACTCCTGTGGAGTTTCCTGTAAACGTTGGTAATGCACTAATTTTTGTATTTGCCATTTTAATCTATTTTTTTATATTATATCTATTTCAATATTATCGTTATTTTCTGCTGTAGCAATTGAACTATCCTCAAATAATAAGAAGAATTGAGGTGTTTGAGTTGGTGTAGGTGTTGTAGTTGTTGTTGGAGTTAGAGTTTGAGTTGGTGTTACAGAAGGGGTACTTGTTGTTGTTGGAGTAGGTGTTGGTTCCACAAATCTTGGTGCCAAATAATTGTATTGTTGTGTTATTTCAGCAAGGCTTAATCCTCTATTATAGAAATACATGTTTGCAACATGTCCCCAAGGTTGACCAGAAACATCATTATTTCCCCATCCCCAATGTCTAGTTCCACCCGCGCCTTCATTGATTGTACTTCCGACTTGTGCACCATTTAGGTAGAATGTTTGAGAGGTATTTGTTCCAACTACTGCTAACTGAACCCAAACACTTGCGGAAGATGAAATATCATATGTTGAACTTACGAATGCTGTTGCCCAATATCCTAATGTACTTGTTCCATTAGGGATAGTAATTGGTGTGATTTTAGGAGGGCCGCTCGTGTAAAGTAATGTTCTAAATCCAGCGGTGCTTGGCATCAATCTTGCCCAAGTAATATATGTGTATCCTGAATTCGGTAATGTAGGTCCTGTTGCGTTGTAATTAACTCTATTAGTTCCTGTTGTACAATCAAAACATTTTATACCATTAAGAACGGTGTAAGTAGCACCGATTAATGTATGGTTATATCCACCTGTTATATCGTAAACTGTTGTTCCTGTACCAGGGTAACTTGAACTATTGTATGCGTCAAGTTGAATAACCAATCCTGAAGTTACAATATTAGGTGTTGGTGTTACAGTTGGTGTTGTAGTAGTTGTTGGAGTGTTAGTTACAGTCACACTAGATGTGTTTGTATTAGTTGGTGTCTGAGTAACCGTAGGTGATACTGTTTGGCTAGCAGTAATACTTGGCGTTGGTGTATTTGTATTAGTTGATGTTTGAGTTGGTGTTTGAGTTGGAGTTACTGAAGGGGTTGATGTTTGAGTTGATGTTGTTGTATTGGTTGGTGTTATTGTATTAGTCGGAGTTTGAGTAATCGTTGGGCTTGCAGTTATTGATGGTGTTGGAGTAAGAGTATTAGTTGGTGTTTGAGTTGGAGTACTTGTTACTTGTGGAGTTGGTGTTTGAGTTATGGTTGGTGTAGGTGTTGGTAAATTAAAACTTGTATAATATCCATTATTTTCTAACCATATTTCAGCATCGTATGTTGTTGCAAAAGTTGGTTGACCATTCTTGGCACCAATATAGTTCGCCAAATCTAAAAATGCTTGGTCCGTTCTTCCCTTTGACCTCCAAAATCCAACTTGAGCAGTACCTGTAACTCCTGACGGAACTGGTTGACCTCCAGGTCTTGCATTTCCAATTATGTATCCTGTTATTTCTTCAGGTGAAGCCCACCATTTAATTCCACCATAGTCTGAACTATAGTCCACCTCAACATTTCCAATTACAAAATTATTGTATTGTGTAGTTCCTGAAATTGGTCCTCCTGTATTATACCCAAATGGTGGTCTAAATGTTGCCATAATTATAGTCCGTATCTTGATTTAGTTGTGTTATAAATTGATGAAACTTGAGATTGAGTTAATGCTTTATCATAAATTCCAACGGTTGATAAATAACCACCCCAAAATTCAGGATTATCCCATCTTCTCATTAAATTTATTCCTCCTTGACTTGAAGATGGTTGAGAACCTGAAGTTGCGGTTGAACTAATTAATGTTCCGTTAATATAAATTTTAACTACTTGATTTGAATCACAAGTTGTAACAATATTGTACCAAGTACTAGGTATTAAAGTAAACAATGGTGATAGTTGCCATCCTCCATTAAAGTATCCGCTTTTAGTTGGTGCACCATTTGGAGCCCCTAAAACATAATTAATTTGTCCTGTATTACCAGGGTAAACCTCAGTTAATATACAAGGTTCTCCACCTGTATTAACACCATCCCAATTATGCCAAACAGATGTTGTAAATATTGGTAATGATTGTAAACTTGTACTACAGTTAGCATATTGATTGGCAGTAGAAGAGAACTGAAGCTTACCTCCGTTACCTGCATCGTATCCTGGTCCGTTATATATATCAAATACCTTACCTCCTACTGTATCAGTCCACACTGTTCCTGTACCAGGATAACTTGCAGGATTACCAGCATCCAAATATAAAACAGGCGCAATATATGAATTCCAATATCCATTATTTGTTAACCATATACTTGCATCTGTCGCAGATGAAAAATTTTGATTAAACTGATTATTTGTTAATTGAACAAAAGAGATATCGGTTAAACCTGTTGACTGATAAAATCCAACAGAGGCTGTTACACCTGAAATTGGTGTTGGTTGAGTATTTCCTGAAACAGGGACAGCAATAACATAACCCGTTTCTTCATTGGCTCCCATCCACCATTTTATCCCTCCTGGGTCTATACTATAATCTTGTTCAGTAATTCCTACCGACAATGTTCCAACTTGTTCTGTCCCCGAAATTGGTGATGAACTTGGGTTATATGCTAAAGGTGTTGTGATTGCCATTTTTCTTTTTCTTATAAATAGTTAAATAGCACAAAAAAAAAGGAGACACCGTCGTGTCTCCTCGTAATCCCCCGTCAGGGAAAAATTGTGGTATCATTATAGTTAGGTTGATATTCCGTATAACCCATAAAGGAGGACATCCTTCTGTTTTTATTTTAAGTACAAAAACAACTAAAACAACTTGGGTAGTTTTATCATGTTAAGGTATGATGAAGAATGCCATTCTTATAAACCTCCCGTGTTTTATTCAAGATTTTTTTTATTTAAAGAGATTAAAAAAATCATATAGGTGAGTATGGGAAACCACCATTTAAAAAACCCTCTATCCGTTTCTTTTACAAAGATAAAATAATTTTTACAAACTATCAAACTTTATTGGCGAATATTCCAAGAAAATTATTATTTCCAAAGAAATTCATTTGAGTCGGCAACTCAGAAGTAAGGACATACTTTTGTTTTACATCAAAGATAAAAACACCGCAAAAAGAACTTGATATGATTTTAATTACTTAAGGTAAATTAAGGATATTCCAATCCGTCAAACCTTTCACATTTTGTTTTATTTTTTTCTTAGTTTAAAGAGTAAGAAAAAATTGTGGATGATCGTAAAAAACACCAACTAAAAAATATCCTCTGTCCGTTTCTTTTACAAAGATAAGAAAGTTTTTTTAAACCGTCAAATCTTTATTGATAAAAATTCCAAAATAAATTTGGAGATTTTTGTGGTTGGGAATGGAATCGAACCACTGGCACACTGCTTTCACACAGATGCTCTACCTATGTTAAGTTACCCTAACAACTGAGCTACCACAACCATATTATTTAAAGAACTTGAATTTGAATACCGAGTATCTTTCATTACCTATGAGTTTCAAATTCTTTACAAAGATAATAAAGTTTTTTTAAACCGCCAAAACTATTTATAAAAATAGCCGACCCCTTAAATTGGGGACTTTTAGGACCGTTCATAGTTATGGACAAAATTAGAGAACGATTCGCTACCGTTCTCTTCTTATTTTTCACTATAACCTAATTCCATCAATAAATTTCTTAACTGTTCGTCTTAATAATTGAGTACCTAAATGACCCCAATTATCTTCCAGTTCATTTGATATCTTGCTGACAATATATTTCTTATTGTTTGATACAAAATTTGATTTTCCATCAATTGAGATTGATTTTAGTGGTTTTTCCATCCAAATTGTTTTATATTCTTGAACCGGATATAATCTCTTTAAATGATTTAATAATTCATCTGAAGTATCATTTGAATACTTTGACAAAATATCTTTTTTTTCTTGTTCTGTTAATAACATATAAATAAATATACTTGTATTTATTTGTAAATTAAAAACATGGCAAAAGCAATTGGAACTTCACAAAAACTTAGTTTTGGTAAAAGAAAGAAAGGATTAGCAAAAAAATCTTATAACAAACATTCACTAAGACCAAAAGATTATAGAGGACAAGGAAGGTAATCTATATTTTTACATATATAATCTTATATTTCTATCATATTGGATAAGAAACAAAGACTATATCGCCTAATTGAGTTATATATTAATGATTTCAGAGGGGATGCCGTTCAGGAGATGTATGGTACGGGAACTAAAATCAAAATTCACACCATTAATTTTGGTGTTACAACAAAAACTGTTTTAATTGAAACTGTTATTATTTTAGGCGATACTATCAACGAACGATCTATTGATAGACACCTTGCTGACATCCTAATTCAGGACGCATTTGTCTATTTCTTCAATGACTATGATATAAAAACTTTAGTTAGGTTTGATGTATAAATTATACAAAATCCACACAACACTCAAATCCCAGTAATCCCTCCAATAACACCTCAATACCGTCAAAATCTGAAGAACCATCAATATCCATTTTTCTTTTTAACATTAAAAATAATGAATATGATTCAGGAACCCATTTATTCTTTTCCTCATCAAATTTTTGAGTTGGTATCGCAGTGAATTCTGATATAATAACATTTCTTGACTCTAATGCCAATTCACACATTCTTTTTAATCTATCTGAATCAAGTTTCTTAAACATAAAAACCCCCAACATAAGGTGGGGCTTTAATTATAATATATTTTTGTTAAAAGTTCAAATTAATGTTTTCCTCTAAGCATTGATATTCCGTGTTTCAAGAATTCTTTTGCTCTTGGGGAAACGTGGTTCATACCATATACTTTTTCAATATCTTTAACCAATTCTTCTCCGTGTTCATTTTCTTTATAGAGTTCAATAATCTTATCCATTGCGGTTCCACATTCTTTTCTTGTTTCGTCAAAGTAGTTGTAAGGTTTAAATGCTTTTAAATGCGTCATAATATTATGAGCCAAATGTTCACCACCATCAGATACTTTTGGATGCATTCTTAATGTTTTTAACAATTCCATTTTATCAACAAGTCCATTAACACCATTCTTTCTAATTTGAACTCCGTCAATATAATTTTCAGCGTTGTCATCTCCCATAATTTCTTCAAGAGATTTAACATTTCCGCTATGACAGAATTTTCTATCTCCATCTTTTTCTTGAGGTTGTTCTGTTAGATAAAGTTTTTTTATTGATTCCTTATCTGATTCTGTTATTTCAAATCTTTTTGCCATAATGATAAATATATCAATATTTTAATTTGTTTTATAGTATATCATGTATAAAATTTATTTTCTCTTTTTCTGTTAAAATTTCTGTTGTAAATGAAAATGGGTCATAATCGGCAAGATTAAAATGTTTTTTATAATAAAAATAAACTTTTTTTGCAGTTTCAATATCGTACATGGAATTAAATGTGTATTCTCTATGAATTTTATATTTATTTGTTTTTAATTCTTCTTCAATTTTTTTTGAGTCCCAATTCAAATCATTTTTAATAAAATCTAATTGTTCCAAATCATCTTGGATATTTTCCATACGAATAAAAAAATTAGGACTTCTTTTATTAAAAAAATTTTTATAAAGATGGATTTCATCAATATTCACTTTTAATGAAAAATTATGTGTTGCAATTAATTTTTCACTTAATATAAATTTTTGAATCCATTTATTAAAATGTTTCTTTATATCATCTTTTAAAATTTTATTTAGAAAAACCGATCTAAGTTCAAAATTAATAAAAACTGAAAATATCCAATCATAAGGATTACGAATGGTTGAAATTAATTTATAATTTAAATTATAAAAACTTTCATCTGGTTGCTCCAAAAAATCATAATCATGTAAAAGTTGTTTTACAATTTTTGATGCACATTTATTAGGAGTCAACAATATATAGTTATGTTTATGAGACACATTCATTATTACTAATATTAACTATTTATATTGAAAAATATACATGAAAAGAATTTTTTTGCTTTCCTCCATTATACTGTTCAGTATAATATCAAAATCCCAAGATACTGTTCGTCTTAAACACACAAATTATACAACAGTTTTTAGCAAATCAAATCATTATCCTGTATTGGTTGAATGGTGGATTACAAGATCAAAAATTGATTGTAAGACCCCTATGGCAAGAAAAGATAATTTTCAACCTGATCCATTACTACCAAATGAAACTGACTTATTAAAGGACTACAAAGGTTCTGGTACAGATAGAGGACACATGATGCCTGCAGCAGAAAACTTATGTCAAACACCATCAATTCAAGATGAATGTTTTTACTTTTCAAATATGGCGGCACAATATCACAGTTTAAACGCAGGAGATTGGAAATCTGTTGAGACTATGGAAAGAGAATACGCAAAAAAAGAAGATAGTGTTCATGTATGGTGTGGAAATATTGGAGTTGCAAAAAAAATTGGAAAAGTTTCAGTTCCAAAACAATGCTGGAAAGTAATTTACTTCACCAAATCAAAAGAATGGATGGCGTTTCTTTTTGAAAATAACACATCTAAACCAGATGGAATTCATAACAATCTGGTTGACAAATCAGAGATTGAAAAACTTACAGGGTTTAAATTTCATTAAATAAAAACTTATTTAAATTATCTATTGTGTGGACAGATTCTCTCTTATCATAACACAAATCCCATAATGTTTTTCCTTTCTTAAAAGGGTGTGGTTGAGACATTGCCCATTTCTTACCTTTACTGTAATCTGAATCACACCATGTTAGTTTTTTTGTTGGTTTAGTCACAAAAAAACTTCTTAGTTTCATTGGTAAAATTTTAAAAATCATAGATATAAAAAACCCCCTATTAGAAGGGGGTTAATTTTTTTAATTAAGTTAATGTTTGGTCCACATCAGATGGATTATTTAAAGTATATGCGTCGGGATTTACATAAGATCCTCCACTACAATATTTACTTTTATTCAATTTATCAACAATGGTATTATTATATACTATAGTTGGTGTTGACTGGTATCCCATATTACCACCTTTATCAAGTTTTAATGTTCCTGAACAATCATAAAGAATAACACCATTTCCTGGTTTTGGGTTCATTATTATTTGAAAATATGATCCTTTTGGAATTGCTTTAACAAATTTATTAGGACCTGGTGTTAAAGGAAATTTTTTTGCTGCGTCAGAAAAAATATAATAAGATTTATCTGTTGGAAGAGATTGTTCAGATAATACTTTTTTAATAATTTTAGTTAAATCTCTTTCTGTTAGTTTAATAATTCTTTTAGACATAATCTTTTTTATAAATAAATATCAATTCTTATTAAAATAATCTTTGAGTTTGATTATAAACTTGTCTCATTTGTTTTTCAAGTTCATTAATTTTTTTCTGATCATTATCAGTAACATTAACATTTTCGGCTTTAATCAATCTTACTTGTTCTTGAAGTCTTTGAAATTGAAATAATAATTTATTATACATTTGAGCCTTTTGGTCATTTGATGGATTTTGCATATATCTTTTTTTTAATTTTAACTATAATATAAAATTAGTAAATTATTTACCGTATTTTATATTTTGGTATGTGTTCTTTATATCATCTAAATTTTTATAGATGCTTTGTCTTAAAGGAGTAGAAACTTCTTTTCCTCCTTTCATCATTGAAATAAGTTCTTTCAAATATTCAATAATTTCTTCAGCGGTTTCTTCAGCATCTTCAGTTGGTCTTCCTGCTGGAGTAGTCATGTTCTGACTATAAATATCCAAATCCATCGCAGTTTCAATTAAATTAATAAGTTCAGACTCTTTCAATAATATTTTTCTCATTTTATTTCTTATATTTATAAATAGTTAAAAAATATCATATGGCTTATTCAGATAAAGTAATTGACCATTATTCAAATCCAAAAAACGTTGGAACATTGGATAAAACTAAAAAAAATGTTGGCACAGGTCTTGTTGGTGCACCAGAATGTGGAGATGTTATGAGACTTCAAATTGAAGTTGAAAATGATATAATTATTGATGCCAAATTTAAAACTTTTGGTTGTGGATCGGCGATAGCCGCAAGTTCATTAGCAACTGAATGGTTAAAAGGTATGACTTTAGATAATGCAATTAAAATGGATAATATGGAATTAGTTGAGGAATTAAATTTACCTCCTGTTAAAATACACTGTTCTATTCTTGCGGAGGATGCGATTAAATCTGCAATAAATGATTACCGAGTTAAAAACGGTATGGATAAATTAATATTTGAAGATTCACACATATGATAACAGTTTCAGAAAAAGCGTTAGAACATATTGTTGAATTAATGGTTGATGCCGGAATTACTCCTGACACCAGTCATTTACGAGTTGGAGTTAAAGGTGGAGGATGTAGTGGATTATCTTACATAATGGATTTTGATAATAAAATTGAATCAACTGATGAAATGGTTGAATGTGGTGGTGGATTAAAAGTTGTTATAGACAAAAAATCAGTTTTATATCTATTTGGAACTGAATTAGATTACTCCGATGGATTAAATGGGAAAGGATTTCAATGGATTAATCCAAATGCCAGCCGTGAATGTGGTTGTGGTTCTTCTTTTGCTGTTTAATTATCCCATCTATTAATAATTTCTCCATCAGGATTAAAAACAACAAAACTCATAATCGGCTTATTAATGTTAAAATACGGGAAGTACTGGTTAATATGATAATCAACCAAATAATGTGGGTCAAATCCCTTATCGTACATGTTTTTTTCGGTTATGGTCGGGTCATTTATGAATATATCTATTTCTAATCCTCCCCACCCTCTTGGGTTATATAACTCTTTATTATAACGAATATCAATATGGTCTATCATAGGATAGATATCTTTGATTGAGCTTGAGTTAACTAACTTCTCTAATCCTTTTATTTGAAATTCTTTAATCATACGTCTACGTCAAAGATTGATTTGACTGGCACTCCAAAATTATCTTCAAACCATTTTTTAAATACAGGGACCCACGTATCTCCAAAATAACCATTTAATATGGTTAAATCATTTATATTTTCAAAATCTAATGTTGGTGATTTTTCATAATAATTTTTAACAGTATTTGTAACAGTATCGGTAGCATTTATCTTATCAGCATCCCAATATTCTTTATCATACCATAAAAAAATTCGGTCATCATATTCATCATCTCCTTTATAAAAATAACGTCTATTTGGGTCTTCTTCCCAATTATCAGTTTCTTCATCATTTTCAAGTGGATGTTTGGAATTAATATTATTAACATCATACATCTTATTAAGATAATTAACAATTATTTCTTCCAATTTTGATTCTGTAATAATATATTTCATTTACCCAAATTTAATTACTTGAACTCCAAATTTATTTTCAAAGAATTTTCCAACAAAGTTTAAGGTTTCACCTTCTTCTTTACCAAATAAGTCCACCAAAGTATCAAAAAGTTGTTGTCTAACCCATAATCTACCATCTCCACCATCATATTCCATATCAACATCATTTCCTTGTTCCCCATAAGGGTCTTCAAGTACAATAAACCTATCAAATTCAATTAATCTTCTTGAACCTACCCAAGTATTCAAATAATCGGTCATCAACATGTTTATCTTACTCTCTTTAATGATAAATTTCATAACAAATAAGTATTACCAATTTTGACGTTCTACGTGAACCACAGGTAATCCTGTATGTTTTGTAAACCATCTTTTAAATATTTCTTGCCATCTTGGGCCAAAGTATCCATCAAGTGAATCATATTTTGCTCGATTGATGGTAATCAACGGACATTGATGTTCAGGTATGGGTGGGTCAAAATTTGTGTTATCACATTCAGAATAAAACATATGAGCATCATCACCAGAACCTTCAGATTCGGGGTCAAACATAAGAAACATCTCATAACTCCCATTCATTTCTTCCTGATAATATTTTTTATCTTTCCACCCTTCTCCTGGCACAAGATTACTATCAAGATATCTCAGGATTATATCCATTAATGCATTATTTTGTTCCTCTGTTATAATAATTTTCATGATTATAATGTTATATGGTCAGCATCTTGGCTAAACTCTTTATTAAACCAATCGAGAATGAATGACATCTTTTCTTCACCAAAATAATCTTCCAATTTATGAAATAATTCACGATTAAGTCGTAATTCATTTGTCCAAACGTAATACTTGGCAAAAGTTTTTCCAGGATTGTCACGAGAATAATATTCCAAAAATGAATCATCTCCATTGCTATAGGTTGCAACACTAGTATCACGATAATTAAACTTAGGAAAAACTTGTTTAACCATTTTGTCAACTAAAGTAATCATTCTATTTTCGGAAATAATATATTTCATTAACAATAAATACAAATGGAAGTCAAAATCATCATTTATATGTAGTGAACAAACTTTCTTAAGTCTATGGCACAAAGGACATGCTACTTTTATCAATGCCGTGGAATACAACGTTTGATTTAACTTCTTTAACACCCTTATTCATTACAACACGAGTATTCCAATCAATATCATAAGTAATTTCACCAGTTTTTTTAATACCCCTTTGAACTACACTAACAGCCTTATTTTCCCTATGAATTGCGGTTGAATCAAATACCTTCCAACCAACATTTTGTCTCGAAAAATAACCCTCAGCCCACCCTGTGATGAATTTAGTACCATCTGTCACATTCAAAGAAACATATCTTAATAATTTTTCAAAAAATCTATAATTAAACCACAAAGTTCCCTCATCGGTTAGTTCAACAACCCATTGGAAATCTTCGGAAAAGATTAACCAAGTAGAAGTGTTCCACCTATAGGTGTCAATCCCTTTGATAGAATTGTTTATAAGTTCATTAACTATATTTTGCATATCATAACAAAGATACAAAAACATTTTGAAATAAAAAACCCACCTTTGTGGGTGGGATTAAATTTTATCAACTGCTTTTGTAAACTTATGACATTTCTCAGACACACCACCTTTATCGTGGTCAGTAATGGATAATTTCACATTATCATAATGAACGGTCATATCAGGATGATGATTTTGTTTATCGGCGATTTTCATTACCGAATTAACAAATGGCATAACTTCTTTATAGTCTTTGAAATAATATGTTTTGGTAAGTTTATTACCTCCTTCTTTCCAATCACTTTTATTCATAATTGTTCTTTTTTGTTGTTCAGTTATAATAATTTTCATAATAGTTAAAGTCCGAATCTAGATTTTTGAGCATTATAGTTTTGTGAAATTTCTGTAGATGTAAGAACTCTGTTATAAACTTGAGTGATTGGTATGTATCCAGGAAAATATTGACCTCCTGTTTGGCTACTACCAATATTAAATGATTGAGTTGTATTTCCTAAAACTCTATCGGAAGTAAAAGTTTTATCTAATGCACCATTTATGTATAAGTTTAATGTTGGTTGACTATATGTGAATCCATAATGATACCAAGTATTTGTTGATAGAGTAACGTTCGAGGTCGCATTATATGCATCACCTGCACCTGGTGATGCAGCAATTGTCACCAATATTTGTCCACTCCAAATACTACCATATAACATTCTATATCCTCCTACCGAACCGTTTTTATCAAATATACTTGCAATAGATGGTATACTTGTACAATAAAACCAACCTAATACTGAAAAAGGTGTTGTTGAATCAAATTGTAAAGACGTTGGATTTCCCAATGTAACATAATTACTTGTCCCATTGAAAGAAAGAAGACCTCCATTTGAAGAACTATATGTCGCACCGCTTATTGTTCCGTTAGTACTACTTGTACTTAAATCGTTAAACGTAGAACCACTTTTAGGATAAGATGGAACATATCCAGAATCTAACATCAAAGTTAATCCGCTGGTTACAATGTTTGGATAATCAATATTGGTAACCATATAGTTTGTTTGACTATTAAAGTAACTCAACGCATCATAAATTGTCGTAATATTTGTTCCACTATATTGTTTGGCTATTGTAATTAACTCGGCATCATTGGCTGCAGTTCTAATACTCGGTCCATTCACTGTTTTCTGAGCATATACCGTATAACCACTAGCGGCAGGAACTATCCCATTCCAAAATGTGGTTGCAGATGTTGGTCCGTATTGCACCGATGTGTTGACACCGATTAAAAAGTTGTTTCTTTTGATTGTTCC
>Ga0209829_10000721_pt1 | contig 28813 bp, 21 predicted proteins | sample C_140205_EF_Meta_FD_187311 | JGI IMG/M metagenome (GOLD analysis project Ga0209829, IMG submission 187311) | Freshwater microbial communities from Lake Croche, Canada to study carbon cycling - C_140205_EF_MetaG (SPAdes) (version 2) | ecosystem: Environmental > Aquatic > Freshwater > Lake... | reverse complement strand
CAGGGCCGCACGCCTCGCTCATGCCGGCTCATGCCGGCTCATGCCGGCTCATGCCGGCTCATGCCGGCTCATGCCGGCTCATGAGCCGATCGCTGCGTCAACGGCGTTGAGCCGCTCCGCATCGTCATCGTCCAAAGTGCGGCGGTCGAGGCCGAGCTTGTAGGCCTGGGCCAATGCGAGCTTGGCGGCCTCAATCTGCTTGTGGGCTATCAATGCTGAGGCGAGATGCAGGTATTTTATGGCGGAAGGCTCAAGGACGGCTTCTTGAAGCACGTCGACCGCCTCGGCGGTCTTGCCCGACGCCAGCAGCACGACCCCCCGTGTGTCGAGCACGTCGGGGTGGGGACCCAGTTCCTCGATCGCTTTCTCCACCAGCGTCTCCGCCTCCGCTGCTGTCTCGGGATGGGCCAAGTGGAAGGCGAGATTGTTGGCCACCACGGCGGACTGCATCGCGGTGAGATCCTGGCGGGCAAGGATGGTGCGGTAGATGGCGACGACATCGTCGTGGCTGCCAGCGTGGCTCTTGAGGTCCGCTTCAAGCATGGCAAGCGACACCGCTCCGGGATCCTCGCGACGGGCCTTGGCAAACCACTGCTCGACCCGTTCGCGTTGCTGCAATGAACCGCCCTCCCTCTGGGATCGCAGCATCGATACCGCTGATCGCAGAAGTTTTTCCGACGGGATGTCGCTCTTGGATTTCTCAAGCAGATCGAGCGATTCGTCCCCGCGTTGCTCCCGGCCAAGAAATGCCGCCCGGGTTACCACGCCCTCGCTGGAGATCGCAGCAAGTCGTGAAAAGATGCCGTCGGCGGCCTTGGAAAACCCCAGTTCTTCCATCAGGGTTGCCGCCGAAAAAAGCTGTCGGGCCAATCCCTCATTCGGCGGTTCACCAGATTCTTCCGGCACGAGTCTGCGGGCAGCTGCCACCGCGGCGGGCCGGTCGTTTTCCGCCAGCGACAGTCTCGCCTGCAGTTCGAACACCGACGGTGCTTCCGGAGTGAGGGCGGCGAGCTTCTTGAGCCACGTGGCAGCGGCAGCGAGTTCGCCATGCCGAATCAGCTTATCAACGAGAATTGACTGCGCGATCGACGGTGAATTCGCGGCTGAGGCCAACGACACCAGCTCGTTTCGACACTCCTCCCACCGCCCTGCCTTGTCCATGAGTTGTGCCCTCTGCAACCGCTGAATGGCAGAGAGCGGCTGCAGTGCCGAGAGCTCGTCCAGCAGGCTGATCGCCTGTCGCCAGCTCCTTGGCTCCGGCCTATTTGCAAGGATTCCGATCTTGAGGAGGAGGTCATCGGCGGTAAGCGTTTCCTCGGAATCGGCGTTCTCATCGATGATCGCCAGTGCCCTTTCAACGCTGCGGTATTCACCGGTTTCCGCTATCAGCTCCGCAAGCGATCGTCTCGCCCAGTGCCTGGCAGCCTTGGAGGCAGAGTCAGCTTCACTTCCGGCGATGATCGCCTGGAGTTGCTCCCGCGCCGCCGCCAGCCGGCCACGCCGCACCAAAAAAGAGGCCAGACTTCGGGTCACGGCCGCATTCTCAGGGACCGCGGCAATCGCCTCGCGGAGATTTTGTTCGGCATCTTCGATCCGGCCGAGCGTCTCGTATCCATGCGCTGCGACCAGCTGTCGCTGCGGTACGGAGAGGTTTTCCAAGGCTTTTTCGAGCGTCTGTTCGGCGGCGCGTCGTTGGCCGGTGGTGGCCTTTTGAGAGAACAGCGCCAGCCAGGCCTCCGCCCTTGTGGGGTCCGCCTCAACCGCTTGGCGGAGGATCTCCCCGGCCCGTTCGGCCTGGCCACCGCGGACAAGCACTTGACCAAACCAGAGCAGGTCAGCCGCGGTGGGCTGCGACTGCGAGGCGAGGCCCCGTTCGGCAGAGGCCACTGCCTCATCGAATTTTCCGGCGCTCAATTCCATCTCGACAGACAGACGGTCAAATCCCACCAGCCCGTCCGGCCCCAACAGGGCAAGGGACTGCTGCGCTTCGTCGAGCCGGTTGGAGAGGTACAGGAGCGACACGAGCTGGCGGATCACCTTCGGATTCGCCGGCCCTCGCTGAGTCGCCTGTTGGAGGCGGTCGATGGCCGTGGGAATGTCGCCGCGCAGGCTGGCGATCTCGGCAAGCAGGTGCTGGATCTGGGACCAGCCTGGTCGGATGTTTTCGGCCTCGAGAAGAAGGGTTTTTGCAGCAACGAGCTGCTCGTCAACGGCTGGCGTCAGGGCTGGCATCGTTGTGCCGGGCCCCGCAGGAGCTATCAGGGAGGCTTGTCGAGCCTGCTGCACACGCGCGTCGAGAATGAGCGCGGCGGCATGGGAGACGCGGCCCTGCGGGCTCGTGGGGCCGGCCAGCCGTCCGATCTCGTCGGCAGCCAGCCTCGCCTGCTCGACATCACCCTCTTCGCAGGCCAGTTCAAACAGGGATGTACGAATCCGCAGGTCATCGGGAGTTTTTTTCAACGCCGACTTCCAGAGTCGTTCGGCGTCGCGACGGTCTCCCATGGCCCGGCGGATCGATCCGATTGCCGACAGCACCCGGCTCGCCTGCACCGCCGGCAGGGCATCGGCCTGTGTTTCAATCTGGCCGAAATGCGCGGTGGCTTCGTCGGCGGGTGCACGTGCCGCCAGTTGCGCCTGAACCAGGAGCATGGCCGGATCGGCTGCCAGTTCGGGAGGGGCCTTGTCTATCAGGCTGCGGGCGGCGGCGGGGCCCTCCTCCCGCAGGGTGAGCAGCACCAGTGCGGTCAACGGCTGGGGGACGGTGGGGTTGGTATCCACAGTCTTTTGCAGCAGCGCCATCGCCGCCGCGGCGTCGCCCTTGCGAACGAGGATGTCGCAACGCAGCAAGGCCACCTGCGCATCCGCGACCGTGGCCGACTGCTCCACCGCGTCAAGCAGCTGATCGACCTTCGTCCAGTCGCGTTCGGTGGCTGGACGCTTCATCTGTTCTACGGCGCGGAGCTGTAAAAGGGGGTTCCAAATCTGCGGGGTCTTGTCGAGCAGGTTGGCCGGCAGGGCCGCGGCAATGGCCTCGAATTCGGCAAGTGCCTCGTCCTGCTTGCCCGCCGCGGCGAGCGCTCCGGCAATGCCGATCTGCGCCGCCAACGACGTGTGGTCTTCGCTGAGCACCCGCCGGTTGGCCGCGAGCTGCTCGTCGAACTCCCCCAGCTGCTCGTGGCACTGGGCGATGCAGAGATCCACCTGCTTCATCAAGGCGTCGGACGCGGCCACGAGCGGCCGCACGGCCTCAAGTTTTTGCTTGGCTTGCAGCCACCGTTGCTGTGCGATGAGCAGCCGTGCCTCCATCAGGCCCGCGGCCGGGCTTGTGCCGTCTTGTTTTTTCACGAATCTGGCGATCGTCTCCTCTGCCTCCGGGATCCGGTTTTGCTGGATGAGAATGTCGGCCAGCATGAGCAGGAGCGAAGCCTCGTCAGGCCGAAGGCCCAAGCCTTCCCGCAGGTCGTCGACGGCCTTGTTTGGGTTGCCCTGCTGCATCGACACGGCCGCGAGTCCGCGATAGACGCGTTCGTCGTCGGGAAACATCCCGCGGGCCTGGAGGACGAGTTTTTCGGCAGCCTCAACGCGTTTTTGGGCCAGAGCAATTTCGATGTTCGTGAACAGCACGTCAGGGTCATCGGGGGCGATCGCAGCGGCCTTGGCGACATCGATCGCCGCCTGGGAAAACTCCCTGTGTGTCCAGTGCCAGTTGGCGACTGCAAGCCAGACGCGGAAATCGTTTGGATCCACGGTCACGAGCTGCTGGAGCACTCGCTCTGCCGCCTCCTTGTCTCGAAGTTTTTCGTCGAGCAGGGACGCCAGCAGGAGAGAAGCCTGGCGAGCGAAACGGGTTGATGGCAACGTCTTCGCAGCCGTTTTGCTCTTGAGGTCGAAGCCAATGATCGCGGCGGCGACGCTGGCGGCTCCCTGGTAGTCTCCTTCGCCGGCGAGCCCTTGGGCCCGCATCGCGTCGACTTGGTCGACCTCGATGGTCTCGTCGCCATCATCTGCGTCATCTGCATCATCTGCTGGTGCATCTGCTGCGACCGGCGGTGCGGCGGCGACCTGGTCTCGCAAGATGTCGAGCTCGGCGCCGGCTTGCCTGAACCGTCCCAGCAGCATCATCATGCTGGCGAGTTCTAGGCGGAGGTGGGTGTCTTCAGGGTTCTTGCGAACAGCCGTTTCGAGCGTGTCGTAGGCGTATGCCCGTACGTTTCGCGAGCTGTCTGCACGTTTGGCCCGCTCGATGATCAGCCTGGCGAATTCCGCGTGGGCGACCGCATCGTCGGGACGATAGATGAGATAGCGGTTGAAAAGGCCCAAGGCCTCGTCCGTCTTTCCGTCAGCCAGCTTCGATCTGGCCAGCGCCGCCAAGCCGCCTGCGTTTCGATCCACCTGGTAACGGTGCAGGACCGAGATGGCCACCATAGCGACGACGGCTGCGATCAGGAGTGTTAGCAACACCCCGATTCGGACACGTTTGGTGGAGAGTTTCACGGTGTGTGGTGAACCTTGGCATCCATCGCTGTCATGGCTGTCATGACTGTCATGACTGTCATGAAAAAACATCGCAGCAAAAACCGAGCTGCCTGAGGACGACACAGTGGGGTGGCGAGGACGGATGGGCTGACATGGATGGCGTGGCCTCATTCTATACCGGGCTGGCTTTGGCTGCCCAAGGAGGATCATCGAAAGATTTCCTCCGCATTGGACGATATTCCGATTAGGCAGGTTGTGCCGGCTCGGGCGATGAGGTGGCCGCCGGCCGCCGGCCTCGGTTGTCTAACTTCATGCGCATGGAGGCGGTGATGCAGAGAACAATGCTGCATACATCACCGCCGCATCCGCTGCGTCGACAGGCTGATGCGTGGCTGCGGATCGGGGTGCTGTGCAGTCTGGTGCTCACAGGCATTTCCGGCCGCGCAGCCGATTCCTCGCCGCGACCCCCAGCGGTCAAGCCGCCGGTGGCGGCGCGGCCCATGCCGATTCGGCCCGCCCCGCGGGCCACTGGTCGCAGTGCCAACGTCGACCACGCGGTGGTATCGGCCGGCGGCGCCGACGGCGGGAATTCGAAGTGCGTTCAGTGCAGCCGTGCTGCATGCCCGCAATGCCGGCTCGACACAGGGCTTCACAAAGGACACAAGGCCTGTCCGCACGGCCTCTGCCCGGCGCACTGTCCGGTACGGCCCGATGTGTTTGGCTTTTACGGCACACAGTGGCGGAAATGGCCCGGATCGGGAGTGGTTCAGGCTTCCAACATCGAGGCCGTTACGCCCTCTCCGCCGCCCGAAGTCGACGTCCCAGGACCGCTGGAGGAGTCGCCGCAGCAGGCGGCGCCCGCGGAAGCACTTCCCGCCCCGGAGACGCCGCCAGAACAACCTGCCGCGCAGTCTGACGCTGACGCGCCACGCAGAAACGGCATCATGCCGAAGGACGGCGATCGGGCGGTATTTGGCGAGCCGCCTGCCAAACGGCCCGCCGCGGAAATGCCTGGCAATCTACCGCCTGAGGATGCGCCGCCAGCAGAACCACCGATCAGCAAGCCGAAGGCCCCGGTGAAGGCCGACGCCTTTGACGGGGCTGCCAGCGGCACCTCGTGGCGGTCGTTCACCGCGGCGGCGCACCGGCCTGTTCCAACCCGTGATCCCTGACCGGGGCACCGATGGACGGCGTGGGAAATGCGAGAGGCGGGAGTCGAACCCGCACGCCTTACGGCACTGGATCCTAAATCCAGCGCGTCTGCCAGTTTCGCCACTCTCGCGAGCCATGACCTCTTTCAGTCTACCGTTGAAACGTCGGCCTGATGATCGCCGGCCGCCGGGCTAGGGCTAGGGGCAGTGTCTTTAAGAAGGCGCTCGAGGTTGCCGCGGCCGTCGTTGTTGCGGGGTGGCCACGCGGCCAGCAGCAGTTCATGGAGCGTGTTGTCGGCCGCGGTCAGGCCCAGTCTGGCGAATCGAATCTCGACCGCGACGACGCGTTCGGCGGCCGGGTGCCGGGCGTTCCAGTGTTCTGCCAGGGTCCGGGCGATATCGGGCGCAAAAACACGCTGTCGCGGTCGTGGCAGGACCCAGAAGAGCTTGTGCCAGCGGTTGTTTGGCAGTGACGTGAAGCCCCCGGCGGGCCGCTCGGTCTCGATGGGCCGGCCGCTGCGCAGGAGATCGATAACCCTGCCGTCGGCTCGTTCGGCACGGGCATAGACCCACTGCTCCTGCCGTTCCACTCGGCCGAACATGCTCCATTCCTGGTGCATGCAGACGAGGTTGATCAGCGAACTGATTGTCCCCGGCAGGGGCACGTTCCGCCACGGTGTGATGTCGTGCACGAGGCTGATCAGGGCGAGGATTCCCGCTGCGGCACCCGTCCAGATGGCCGCTTGCCGCCCAGGCGCTCTGGCTGCCATTGCGAGCGTGGCTGGAGATCGAGAGCGGCGGGGTTCGCCGGGCGGCGACAGGCGATCCCATGCCTCGCCCGGCAGCAACGCCAGCCAGGCTGCGAGCCCCACGTAGCCGAAGAGGCCGACTGTCATCGTGGTGCAGGTTGCCATATGAAAGCCGAGAAAGAGCGCGACCACGCTCCCGCGAACGCAGGCAACGGGCACCGCGATGAGGATCAGCGGTCCGAGGATTTCTAGGGCGGGAACGATCCTCGAGAGCAGGCCGGCTATCCGTCCCGAACCCACCAGCCACTCTCCCAGTGGCGTGCCGTGGTCGTGGACCGACATCGCAAAGCGGACCGCGTCGCCGGACAGCCATGAGTCGTTCCATTTCGACAGTCCGGCCGACAGGTAGACGACGGCGATCTGCAGCACGAGTGCGGCCGTGGCGGCGGACCAGACGGCGGTTGTCTCCCGGCCGGCAGCAGCCCGCTGCCCGTCGCGTGTGTCCAGCGTATTTTCAAACGTGCGACGGAGCCGTCGCCCCTGCCAGTGGTCCCACGACCACACGCTTCCCAGCGGCAGAAACATCCCCCAAAAAAGCAGGCAGGCCAACCACGCATCTCCGGCATTCGTGGCCGGAGCCGTCCGCCGCAGCACGCTCACGACCGCCAGCCACGCCACGCCGGTTGCCAGCCGTGTGCCGCACCCTGCCGCCAGCAGCACGCCAGCCACGGCTTCGAGCGTCAGGATCGCAGGGCCACACCACGATGCATCGACGACCGTGGCCAGCGACCACGCGCAGGGATCGCCCAGGTACCGACGCAGCACTGCCAGCGGAAACATGCCGTCGGGGGCGAACATCCAAGACACGTCCCGGCTGCGGAGCAGGGCGTCGGCCGTGACGAGCAGGCCGATTCCGACTCGAAACACGGCCAGACTGCGGAGGTCGAGCGTGCACGCCCGCCGCAGCCATCGGGCCACTGCGTCACTCGCCGGTGTTCGGGGGGCCGTCACGGCAATGGTGGCTCCGGCTGCGGAGAGGGTGTTTCTTGAACAACTCGCGGCTCGAAACTACAACAACACCCGTCCGCGGATCGATCCCAGCCCGGAATCGGTTCCAGCCCCGCCTGATACCTGCCCGAGGAGAACCCCGAGTCATGCATGTTCCATTGGTGGTTCTGGGGGGCGGTCCCGGAGGTTACGCCGCTGCCTTTTTGGCGTCAGATCTCGGCATGAAAGTCGTTCTCGTGGAGCGTGATGAACGCCTGGGGGGCACCTGTCTGCTGCGAGGCTGCATCCCCTCAAAGGCGTTGCTCCACGTGGGCCGCGTGCTGGCGGAATCCCGGGAGATGGAGGAATGGGGCATCTCATTCCAGCGTCCCGTCGTGAATCTAGACGCTCTTCGGGCCCGCAAGGACAAGGTGATCTCCGCTCTCACGGGAGGCCTCGGGCAACTGGCCCGCCGACGCAATGTCACGATTGTTCGTGGCAACGCCCGATTCACGAATTCAACCACGCTGGAAATCTCGCCCACATCGGCGGATGGTGCCAGCCAGACGATCACGTTCGAACACTGCATCCTCGCCAGCGGCTCCCGGCCGGCTCGCATTCCGGCCTTCGACATCGGCAGCCCGCTGGTGATGGACTCGACCGGCGCCTTGGAATTGGCCGACATCCCCGCCTCGATGCTGGTCGTCGGCGGCGGCTACATCGGACTGGAGATGGGAACGGTCTACGCCGAACTGGGATCGCGGGTGTCGGTCGTCGAACTCACCGACACGCTCCTGCCGGGGGCGGATCGCGATCTGGTGAAGCCGCTGCAGCAACGTCTCCAGAAGCTGTTCGAGAAGATCCACATGCGCACCAAGGTTGTGACGATGGAGGCGGTGACCCTGGAGAATGGCAGCCAGGCGATCCGGGTTCATTTCGAGGGGCCAGACGGGCCGAGCGTGCACGATTTTTCCCGCGTGCTCGTGGCGGTCGGCCGCCGTCCGAATTCCGACGGCATCGGACTCGAAAACACCTCCGTGCGGATAAACGCCAAGGGTTTCGTGGACGTCGACAACCGGCAGCGAACGCCCGATCCGCACATCCTGGCGATCGGCGACGTGTGCGGCGAGCCGATGCTGGCGCACCGAGCCAGCCACCAGGGCAAGGTGGCGGTGGAGAGTCTGCACGGCGAGCCTGCGGTCTTCGCGCCGCGGGCCATCCCAGCCGTGGTGTTCACCGATCCCGAGATCGCCTGGGCTGGGCTCACCGAGAACGAGGTGGCAGCGACGGGGCGAATCGTCGAGATCAGCCGTTACCCGTGGGCTGCCAGCGGCCGGGCGCATGCTCTGGGAAGGACCGAAGGCATGACGAAGATGATCGTCGATCCGGAGACCGATGCGGTGCTAGGCGTGGGCATCGTGGGGCCCGGAGCGGGCGAACTGATCGCCGAGGGCGTGCTGGCGATTGAGATGGGCTGTTCGGCCCGCGATGTCATGGAATCGATCCACCCGCATCCGACGCTGGGCGAGACGGTGGCCTTTTCGGCGGAAAATTATTTCGGTCTGGCTACCGAAATCTACAGGCCACGCGCGGAAGTGGCGAAGTAGCGGCTTGGAAGGGGCAAGATGGGCATTGCGTCCGCAGTCCGGGATCCGGCCTTTACGCCCCCCGGAAGCATCGGAATAATGCGTAAAGTTCGCCCACCTTCACGGAGTAGCTCATGGCCAGCCCCGACACCGACCAGACCGCCAGTGATGTTGAGGACGGGGCCAGGGTGGGCAATGGACATGCCGAAGGGGGGCCGGCATCGCTGCACGGGGCGCATGCAGGTCATGCCAGTCATGCCAGTCATGCCAGCCATGCAACGCATGCAAGCCAGCCAATGTCGATTGCCCAGGTAAGCGACAGTGCCACCGGCCAGCCCGTGCCGGCCGATGGCGTGGCGGTGGTCGACACCGATCCCACCGAAACGACCGAGTGGCTCGATTCGCTGCGCTACGTCATCAACAGCCGTGGCCCCGACCGGGCTGCGTATTTGCTGCACGCCATTGAGCAGGAAGCCTACCGGCTGGGAGTGCCCATCCCGTTCTCCACCACCACTCCGTACATCAATACGATTCCCGCCGAAGAGCAGCCGCCGTTTCCAGGAAATCGCGAGATCGAGCGTCGGATCAAGAGCATCATCCGCTGGAATGCGATGGCGATGGTGGTGCGGGCCAATCGCGAAGACAAGAGCATTGGTGGTCACATCTCCACCTTCGCCTCGTCAGCCACGCTCGTGGAAGTGGCGATGAACCATTTCATTCGCGGCCGCGGCAAGGACTTCTCCGGCGACCAGGTCTACTTTCAGGGGCATGCGTCGCCGGGCATCTATTCCCGCGCCTTCCTCGAAGGTCGGCTCACCGAGAAGCATCTCGAGAATTTCCGAAGGGAATTGGCCGACGGCGGTGGGCTTTCCAGCTACCCGCACCCGTGGTTGATGCCTGAATTCTGGGAATTCCCCACGGTGTCGATGGGCCTGGGGCCGCTGATGGCGATTTATCAGGCGCGTTTCAATAAATATCTGCAGGATCGTGGCATCAAGGACACGAGCAACCAGCACGTCTGGTGCTTCATCGGCGATGGCGAATGCGACGAGCCGGAGACGCTGGGGGCGATTTCGCTGGCGGCACGCGAGAAGCTCGACAACCTGGTGTTTGTCATCAACTGCAACCTGCAGCGGCTGGACGGCCCGGTGCGAGGCAACGGCAAGATCATTCAGGAACTCGAGGGAGTTTTTCGCGGTGCCGGCTGGAATGTGATCAAGGTGATCTGGGGCGACGAGTGGGATGCGCTTCTCGCCAAGGACGAGAAGGGCAAGCTTGTCAAGCGGATGGACGAGGTGGTGGACGGCCAGTATCAAAAGTACGTCGTCATGCCTGGCGGCTACATCCGCGAGCACTTCTTCGGAGCCGATCCGGAACTGGCCGAGATGGTCACGCACCTCTCCGACGAGAAGCTCAAGAAGCTTCGCCGTGGCGGCCACGACCCCGAGAAGGTCTATGCGGCCTACGACGCGGCGATGAAGTGCCACGGCAAGCCGACGGTGGTGATTGCCAAGACGATCAAGGGCTACGGCCTTGGCGAGGTAGGCGAGGGCCGCAACGTCACCCACCAGCAGAAAAAGCTCAACGAGGAAGAACTCCGGGCCTTCCGCACCCGGTTCGGGATTCCGATCTCGGACGATGAGGTGGCCAAGGCTCCGTTCTACCGTCCTGCCGATGATTCGCCCGAAATCCGCTATCTGCGGGAGCGTCGTGAGGCCCTTGGGGGAGCTGTCCCCAGCCGACCGAAGAAGTCGCCGCTGCTCAAGACGCCGGCACTCTCCGAATACATGGGTTTCATCGAGAAGAGCGCAGGCCGCGAGGTCTCCACGACCACTGGCGTGGTCACCTTGATGGCGTCGTTGCTCAAGGACAAGACAATCGGCAAATACATCGTGCCGATCGTGCCCGACGAATCACGCACGTTCGGCATGGATCCGCTCTTTAAGCAGTGTGGCATCTATGCCCACGGCGGCCAGCTCTACGAACCGGTCGACTCCGATCAGCTGCTCTACTACCGCGAGGCGAAGGACGGGCAGATTCTGGAGGAGGGGATCACCGAGGCAGGCAGCATCTCGAGCTTCATCGCCGCCGGCACATCCTACGCCAGCCACGGCGTGCCGATGATCCCGATCTTCATCTACTACTCGATGTTCGGCTTTCAGCGGATCGGCGACGAGATCTGGGCCGCCTGCGACTGCCGGGCCCGCGGCTTCCTGCTGGGCGGCACGGCCGGCCGCACGACGCTGGCTGGCGAAGGGCTGCAACACCAAGACGGCAACAGCCAGTTGTTTGCGATCGCCTACCCCACCGTGAAGGTCTACGACCCGGCGTTTGTCTACGAGGCGACGGCCATCATGCTCGACGGCATGGACCGCATGTATGCCAAGGGCGAGGACTGGATCTACTACATCACGGTCTACAACGAAAACTACGTGATGCCGCCGATGCCGCCGGACTGCGTAGAGGGCATCCTCAAGGGGATGTATCGACTTCGCGAGGTGACGGCATCAGCATCCTCGCTGCCGCCGCTGCCGCACGTAAACCTGCTCGGATCGGGCGCCATTCTTCGCGAGGTGATCAGGGCAGCCGAGCTCCTTGCCGAGCACTGGGGAATCGCCAGCACGGTGTGGAGCGTGACGAGTTGGAAGGAGTTGCGGCGAGAGGCGCAGGAATGCCGCCGATGGAACATGCTGCATCCGGAGGCCACACCCCGGCGGAGCTACCTCGAAACCGTCGTGGCCGACGCCGACGGGCTCTTCGTGGCGGCCAGCGACCATGTCCGGGCCGTGCCGGAACAGCTCGATCCGTGGATTCCTGGCGGGCTGTTTGCGATGGGAACCGATGGGTTTGGTCGCAGCGACACCCGCGGTCCGCTCCGTCGGCACTTTGAGGTTGATGGCGAGTGCATCGCGGTTGGTACGCTTTCGCGGCTGTCGGCGACGGGGGCCATCGCTCCGCACGTCGTGGCCGAGGCGATCCGGCGGCTTGGAATCGATCCCGACAAGCTCGATGCCGCTTCTGCCTGACCGGGTCGACGCGGTTGGTTCAACGCCCTCACGGATGCATAACAATCGGCAAGATTCAGCGAGTGAACAACGAGTTTTCAAGCCACCCTTTTCCCCCACACCCACACCGCAATATCTATGGCCACCGAATTCAAGCTTCCTGATTTGGGCGAAAATATCGCCTCCGGCGACGTCGTGTCTGTTTTCGTGTCGGAGGGTGATGTCCTGAAGCCCGGGCAGCCGCTCTTGGAGGTGGAAACAGACAAAGCTGTGATCGAGGTGCCGTGTCCGCCGGGCGGCCGGATCGCGCAGGTGCTCGTCAAAAAGGGCGATACGGTGAAGGTGGGCCAGGCGTTGGTCATGCTCGATGCGGCAGCAGCGGCGGTGTCAAAGCCGGTTGCGCAGGTCGCTGCGGCTGCCGCGAAACCGCCCGCGCCGGTCGTTGCTCCGGCAAAAGCTGCACCGGCGACTGTGCCGGCCTTCGCCGCTGCGGCCAATGGCCATGAACAGCATGAACAGCATGAACTTCGTGAGTCGCGAGGGCAGCGGGAGGCGGTGCCTGCGGAGCCCGTCGCGAAAGAGCCGGAATCTTCTGTTGCGACCGCCGTCGATCCGGCCGGCCCGGCGGTACGACGGTTGGCGCGGGAGTTGGGCGTCGATCTGTCGCGGGTTCGCGGCAGCGGCCCTGCCGGCAGAATCGTGCGCGAGGATGTGGTTGCCTCTGTGCGGCAGGCGGGCGGACAGGGCACGGGCTCCCGATCGAAGTCAGGCGGCGCTGGGCCGGGTGACCGCGACGACTGGGGGCCGATCCGTCGCGAGCAGATGTCGCGCATGCGGAAAACAATAGCCGTCAACATGCTTCGCAGTGTGTCGACGATCCCGCACCTCACCAACTTCGACGATGCCGACGTCACCGAGCTTGAGCATCTCCGCAAAGCCAGTGCTCAGGAGTATGCGAAGAGCAACGTTAAGCTGACCGCTTTGGGATTCGTGATCAAGGCCGTGAGCCTGTCGTTGCGTCAGCATCCGGCGGTCAACTCCTCGATCGACATGGAAAAGGGGGAGATCGTCTTCAAGGACTACGTGAACATCGGCCTGGCCGTGGACACCCCCCGCGGTCTGGTCGTGCCTGTGATTCGCGACTGCGACAAGCTCTCCATTCCTCAGCTGGCGCTGGCGGTCACCGAGACGGCCGAGAAGGCCAAAAGCTCGCAGTATGGCCTGGAGGATCTGCGCGGCGGCACCTTCACGATCAGCAATCTGGGTGCCATCGGTGGCACCTATTCCACGCCGATCATCAACTGGCCTGAGGTGGCGATCCTACTCGTGGGCCGCTCCCGAAAGATGCCGATCGTCCGCGACGACCGCATTGAGTCGCGACTGATGATGCCGCTGTCGCTGTCCTACGACCACCGGGTGATCGACGGTGCCGCCGCCGCCCGGTTCCTCAAGGAAATCATCGGGTATCTGGAGAGTCCAGGCCGTCTGTTGCTCGCGATGTGACCGCCACCGAACACCCGTGTCGCCGAGCCATAGTGGCTTGAATCATGCGAGCCCAATCCGTGAACCAACGACCATCGCGAGCCCCGATCTGCAAGGCCACCAGTGAGCACGACTGATAGTATCGATGCGGCGGGGATGGCAAACATCGCCTTTCTCGAGGAACTCTTCGAGCAGTACCAGCAGGATCCCGCCAGCCTGGCTCCCGACTGGCGAAGCTGGTTCGATGCGTTGGGGATGGCCGGAACGGCTACCGGGAATGGCCAGGGGAAGGATTCTCCGAGTGTGGCCACTGTCCCCGCTGGAGCCGGTGGCAATGGCGTGCGACAGCCTGTCGCCACGCACACGCCCCATGTTGAGGAGTTGATCTCGCCCGATGGTATCGCCACGGGGCGGGCCGTGGCGATTGCCAACGGCCACGTGCACCTTCCCGATGCCCCCGCCGGGGAGGCGATGCCACTGCCGCTGCCACCGGTGGCAACGGGCACGGCTGGCGAGGAGCGAGTCGCATTCCTACAGGATCGTGTCGATCAGCTGGTGAGAGCCTACCGCGTGCGTGGCCACCTGATGGCCGAGATCGATCCCCTAGGCCGGCCGCGGCCGGGGCTGCCCGAGCTCGATCCGCAGTTCTATCACCTCACCGAGGCCGATATGGATCGGTCGTTTTCGACCGACACGATCGAGGGACCGCAGTCGATGTCGTTGCGGCAGATCATCAAGCGGCTGCGCAATACCTACTGCCGTTCGATCGGCGTGCAGTTCATGCACATGGACGATCTCCGGGTGCGGCAGTGGCTGCAGGTTCGGATGGAGGGCTGTGAAAACCGCATCCAGCTCGACCGGAAGCAGCAGCTGCGGATCTACCGGCAGATGACGACGGCGGCGGTGTTCGAGGAGTTTATCCAGAAGCGGTTCCTGGGCGCCAAGAGTTTTTCGCTGGAGGGATCGGAGAGTCTGATCCCGCTGGTGGAAATGTCGATTGAGCGGGCCGCCTCCCAGGACATCGGCGACATCGTGCTGGCGATGGCCCATCGAGGACGTCTCAATGTGCTGGCCAACGTCATGGGAAAGAGTCCGCAGCGGATCTTCCGCGAGTTCGCCGACATGGATCCGGAGCTGCACGTCGGCCGTGGCGACGTCAAGTATCACCTGGGTCATTCCACAGACCACGCCGCCGCCAACGGCAAAAATGTCCACCTCACGCTCTGCTTCAACCCCAGCCATTTGGAATTCGTGAATCCGGTGGCGATCGGTCGCATGCGGGCCCGTCAGGACCGTTCTGCCGACCATGCTCGCCAGAACGGCATGGTGATCCTGATCCACGGGGATGCCGCATTCGCCGGCGAGGGGATCATTCAGGAAACGCTCAACCTGAGCGAGCTTGAGGCCTACTGCACGGGCGGCACGCTGCATGTGATCGTCAACAACCAGATCGGCTTCACCACCGCTCCACGCGAATCGCGGTCGTGCACCTACGCCACGGATGTGGCGAAGATGTTGCAGATCCCGATCTTCCATGTGAACGGCGAGGATCCGGAGGCCGTGGCGCAAGTGGTCAATCTCGCCATGGATTTTCGGCGAGAGTTTCAGCGTGACGTCGTTGTCGACATGTATTGCTTCCGGCGGCGCGGCCACAACGAGGCCGACGAGCCTGCATTCACGCAGCCGGCCCTCTATCGTGTGATCGAGCGTCGCCCCAGCGTGCACGAGAGCTATCTGGAAAAGTTACTCAAGCTCGGGGGGATCACCCGCGAGGAGGCGATGCAGATCGCCGAAGAGCACCGGGCACGGCTCGACAAGGAGCTGTCTGTCGCCAAGAGCGAAGACTACGTGCATCGCAGTGATGTCGGTGGTGTGTGGGCCTTCTACGTGGGCGGTCGTGAGCGCGAGGCGGCCGACGTCGATACGGGCGTGCGGCGGGAGGTGCTCGCCGAGTTGCTCGAGAAACTCTCGACCCTTCCCGAGGGGTTTCAGCCCCACGCAAAAATCAAGAGGATTTTGGAGACGCGTCTCCAGATGGCGGTGGGCGGTCAGCCGCTCGACTGGGCGGCGGCCGAGGCATTAGCGCTGGCAAGTCTGTCCGTGCAGGGGCTGCGGGTTCGGCTCTCCGGGCAGGACAGCCAGCGTGGCACGTTTAGCCACCGGCATGCCGTTGTTCACGACGCCGTTACCGACGACACCTACTGCCCGCTTGAGAATCTGTCGCCGGATCAGGCACCCGTGGAAATCTACAATAGCCCGCTCTCGGAGATGGGCGTGCTGGGCTTTGAATATGGCTACAGCCTCGACTGCCCGGACGGCCTCGTGATGTGGGAAGCGCAGTTCGGCGATTTCGTCAACGTTGCACAGGTCGTCATCGACCAGTTCATCGTCAGCGCCGAGGACAAGTGGAACCGGCTTTCGGGGATCGTGATGCTGTTGCCTCACGGCTTTGAGGGCATGGGCCCAGAGCACTCCAGCGCGCGATTGGAGCGGTTTCTGTCGCTGGCGGCCAAGGACAACATTCAGGTGGTGCAGCCGACGACGCCCGCTCAGATCTTCCACTGCCTCCGCCGGCAGGTGCTGCGGGTGTGGCGAAAACCGCTGATCGTGATGACGCCCAAGAGCCTCCTGCGACACCCGCTCTGCGTGTCGGACATGAACGAACTGGTTACGGGATCGTTTCAGCGAGTCATTCCGGACCCAGCGGATGTTCCTGGGCGGGATATCCGCAGGATCCTACTCTGCTCGGGGAAGGTCGCTTACGAGCTGGAAAAAAGGCGACAGGAACTCGGACGCCGCGACGTGGCCATCGTTCGAGTGGAGCAGCTCTATCCGCTGCCGCGTCGGGCCCTGGAGTCGGCTCTCGCCGACTATACGGTCGGCACACCCGCGGTCTGGGTGCAGGAGGAGCCGGAGAACATGGGCGCCTGGCGGTTCTTCAAGATCCACTTCGGCGAGAAATTGCTGGAGCGATTTCCATTTTCTGGGGTCTGCCGGCAGAGTGCCGCCAGTCCTGCCACCGGTTCGAAGAAGAGTCACGACCTCGAGCAGAACGAATTGCTCTCCGCCGCCTTCCATAGCTAATTTCCCGACGCGGGCCGATGGGCCCGCAGCCGTTCATTTCAGATCCACCCCACCCTCTGCGACGCGACGCCCCCCATGCCACTCGAACTCAAAGTCCCCGAAGTCGGTGAATCGATCACCGAAGTCATGATCGGCATCTGGAAGAAGCGCGAGGGAGACGTCGTCGCGATCGATGAACCGATCGTGGAGATTGAGAGCGACAAGGCGACCGTAGAACTGCCGGCGCCAATTGCGGGCACGGTGACCAGGGTGCTCAAGGGCAGCGGCGAACGCGCGCTCGTGGGCGAAGTCATTGGCTATATGGAGCCGGCCGGTGCTACGGTGGCCTCCTCATCCCCCCAGCAGCCGTCGGCGCCATCCGTGCCGCAGCCTGGTCAGCAGGTCGTCGATGTGAAGCGGAAGGAGGGCCGGACCGATATCGGATCGGTGCAGATGGCAGCGGTGCCACCTGCGGAGCAGTCGCCTCGGGTGATGCCTGCGGCAGCTCGTGTGCTGGGGGAAGCTGGTATTCCATCGGCAGCGGCGAGTGGCACGGGCCCTGGCGGCCGAGTGACGAAATCCGACGCGCTCGCCACGGTGTCCAAGCCCACTGCCCAAGCTCCTGCTCTCCCGTCGGCAGGCCTGACGGCGGCCCCGGGCGGCGGTGTGGCCGCTGGCAAGGGCCGCGAGGAACGGTACGTGCTGATCAGTCCAATCCGCCAACGGATCGCCGAACGGCTTGTGGAAGCGCAGCAGCGGGCGGCGTTGCTGACGACGTTCAACGAAGTGGATATGACCGCTGTGATGGCGTTGCGGCAGAAGTTCAAGGACGTGTTTTTGGAAAGGCACGGCGTGAAGCTGGGATTCATGTCGTTTTTCGTGCGTGCTGCCGTGGAGGCCCTTCGGGCCGTGCCGCAGGTGAATGCGGAGTATCGGGAGCCGCACATCGTCTACCACGACTACTGCGACATCGGCATCGCGGTCGGAGGCGGCAAGGGGCTCGTGGTGCCGGTGCTCCGCAATGCGGAGACCCTGTCGTTTGCCCAGGTCGAGCTGGCAATCGGCGAGTTGGCCCGACGGGCCGCTGCCAACAAGCTCAGACTGGACGAACTCCAGGGGGGCACCTTCACGATCTCCAATGGTGGCGTCTACGGCTCGATGATGAGCACGCCCATCATCAACCCGCCGCAAAGCGGCATCCTGGGGTTGCACGCGATCCAGGATCGTCCGATGGCCGTCGGCGGCCAGGTGGTGATCCGACCGATGATGTATCTCGCGCTCACCTACGACCATCGGCTCGTGGACGGCCGGGAGGCGGTGACGTTTCTGAGGCGGATCAAGGACACGATCGAGGATCCCGCCCGGCTGATGCTCGAGGTCTAGTTTCATGCGGACCGAGCCATCCATGGCCTCGTTCCGCTGGGTTGGCCGGTGGCGGCGCCAAGGGGTGCCATGCCCGGCAGACATCGCACCGTGCGATGCGAGTGTTTTTCACGCACTGAAAAAGGCAGGCAGTTCATGGCCCATGATCTGGTGGTGATCGGCGGCGGTCCGGGCGGCTATGTCGCGGCCATCCGCGCCGCGCAGCTGGGGATGACAGCCGTCGTCGTCGAGAAAGAGGAGAAGTTCGGGGGCACCTGTCTCCGCGTCGGCTGCATTCCATCGAAGGCGTTGCTGGAATCGAGCCACAAGTACGAGGAGGCCGGGCACGGCCTCGCGGTGCATGGCGTGCATATCGCCGGCGTCTCGCTCGATCTTCCTGCCTTGATGAAGCGGAAGGATGACGTCGTCACCACGCTTTGCAAAGGAATTGAGGCTTTGCTCGCCAAAAACAAGATCGTGCGCCACCGTGGCACCGGCCGGTTGGCCGGGCCGGGCAAGGTGGAGGTGACCGCTGCCGACGGCGGCAAGATGCTGCTGGAGGCTCCGCGGATCATTGTGGCCGTAGGCAGCAGAAGCGTGGTTCTGCCCGGGATTGAAGTCGATGGAAAACTGGTGGGAACGAGCACGGAGGCATTGGCCTTTGACAGCGTGCCCGCGCATCTCGTGGTGATTGGCGGCGGCTACATCGGCTTGGAGCTGGGGAGCGTGTGGCGGCGGCTCGGATCGAAGGTGACGGTGCTCGAATATGCCGACCGTATCCTCGTGGGAATCGACGCAGAGATTGCGGCGGAGGCGCTCACGCTCTTCCGCAAGCAGGGCCTCGACATTCGGCTGGGAGTGAAGGTGAAGGCCGCCCGGGCAGCGGCAGGGGGCGGCTGCGTTGTGGAGTGCGAAGGGCTGGAGCCGATTCGTTGTGATCGCGTGTTGGCGGCGACTGGCCGTCAGCCTGCCACCGGCGACCTTGGCCTCGAAACGGTGGGCATCGTCACCGACAAGCGGGGCTGGATTCCCGTGGATGAGCAGTTCCGCACGTCGGCGACGGGAGTCTATGCGGTCGGCGACTGCATCCCCGGCCCGATGCTGGCACACAAAGCCGAGGAGGACGGCGTGGCGTGCGTCGAGGGCATGAAGACTGGTTGGTCGCATGTGGACTACGACCTCGTGCCTGCCGTCGTCTTCACGCATCCGGAGATTGCCGCGGTGGGCAAGACGGAGGAGCAACTGGTGGCCGCGGGCACGGCCTTTAAAAAGGGTGTGTTTCCGTTTCGGGCCAATGGCCGAGCCCGCACGATCAACGACACGACGGGTAAAGTGAAGGTGCTGGCCGACGCGGTCACCGACCGAGTGCTGGGCGTGCACATCATCGGGCCGGCTGCGGGCGATCTGATCGGCGAGGCGGCCGCGGCAATGAATTTCGGCGCGACGGCCGAAGACATCGGCCGGGTCTGCCATGCGCACCCGACGCTTCCGGAGGCGCTCAAGGAAGCGGCTTTGGCTGTGAGCGGCGGCGCGATCCACATCTAGCTGGCCGTGGAAAAAGCAGGCCAGGCCCTGCCGGCCATGAAGCGAGTTTCCACGTGCAAAACGTCCGGTGTGTCGTGAGTGCTGTGCGCTCGTGACCGCCTCGTGCGGTCCAGCAGGCTGTGTATCCACAGCCTGCGAAGCCCGCCGCGAAGCCCGCCGCGAAGCCCGCCGCGAAGCCCGCCGCGAAGCCCGCCGCGAAGCCCGCCGCGAAGCCCGCCGCGGCGCTCGACGTCGGTGTTCTGCACGCGGACGCCCATCTGCCAGGCCGACTCGGTGGCGTTGTGCAGATCGGCGAGGAGCCGGGCGCGAAGCGACCGCACCGCCTCCTTGAGGGCCTGTTTGGCGTCGCTGGTCATGGGCATGGGGGAGATCTTCCGGAATCCGGGTCAGGCGGCGCTGCCCGCGGCAATGAGGCTGCGGATGCGATCGATCACGAAGGGCAGGCGATCCTGGCTGTCGGAGTCGGGCATGAGCTGCGCGGCGACGAGCACCTCCGCATCACCTCGGGCAAGGAACTGATTCAACCGATCGGCCACATAGGCCCGGAGTTCACGCGGTGCGGCGGCAAGGTCGGCGACGATCTCTCGCCGCCCGTCGATGACGGAGATGAGATCTTCCAGGTCGTGGCTGGACGTCGGGTCGCGGCGGCCGCGGTCGCCGAAGGCAGCGAGTTTGGTGGCCAGAAAGCAGGCAGGCGTCACCAGCCGGATCGTCGAGCCGTTTGGCAGCATGGTCGGTTGGGCGGTGTCGAAAGCCACCTGATACCACTCACAAGAGAAGTCGAGTATTTCACCGCGGGTGGGCATGATGTCGACGATCAGATCGTCGAGGCACCAGCGGCAGACGGGCGCACCGGGGCTTGTGTCTTCGACCAGGCCGCAAGCGAGGAATCACTCGCGCAGGGTTTCCGAATACTCCCCCAGATTGAGCACATTGACGACGACATCCACGTCTTTCGTCTGCCGAGGGCTGCCGGCAGCCGCGGAGGTGATCAAGAGCTCTGCGACCACGCCGCCCAGGAACACGAACCGATCGAGCAGCGGAGCAAGCCGATCGACGACTCGCATGAGCATGGCGAGGTTGCCGGACACCGGATCAGCCATTGATGAGCCTCGTCAGATGCTCCGTGGCCAGATTCCGTTCGCGGGCTCGGCCGCCGCGCAAGGCGTCGATCAGGCTCAGGCACTCGTAGAGTTTTGGGTCTGCGCGGGCAGCAGCTGGGGCACATCGGTAGAGCGGCTTGAAGAGCTCGCCCCGAGCCTCGCCTTCCGCGTCGGGCCAGACGGGGATCGGGTCGCCTCCGGGTTGGATGAGTTCCGAGAGGGGTGGAGCGGCGTAGGCCGTAGGCATGCCCCGGGTCATGCGCCCGCGGACGGCCGGGAAGGCATAGCGGGCCCCGTGCAGCACGAACTCGAGCAGGGCGTAGCGATTCGGCTGGCGGTCTGCCAGAAGAAGCCCGGCGGCTTTGGCGCGTTTGACGGCCCCGTGAGCCTCAGACTTGCTGAGGCCCAGAGAGGCGGCGAGTTGGTCGTAGGTGAGGTCGCCGGCGACGGCCAGTTTGATCGCCACGACGAGGTCTTGGGGTTTGAGTTGCATGCGGCCAGTATATATTCGCTGTTCATGAATCGCGAACATGGTTGAAAATAAAGGACTTGCGACCCGTTTTAAACGATCCTCACCCGGCTCCCGGCCCGGATCTGAGCGAGGAGTTGCTCCCGGATTTCCGCGACCAAGGCCTCGACATCGGCCTCGGTGACGACCTCCCGGTTGGCCAGCCGAAGGTCGTGGGCCCGCACCATCGGGCTGGGGCCAGAACTGAGGATACCGTCAAGCGAGGCGTTGGCGTCGTCCATGGCCCGCCGGAGGCGGATATCAAAAGCATCGCGGAGGGCGACGAGAGTGGGCGCGACCGCCTCCGGTGATGTGTCGGCGACAACCGACGCGAAGGAACGCAGCACCTCGTGCGCCTGATCGGCCGTGAGCGTGCTAAACCCGTCGCGGCGTTTCACCGCCCGCCGGGCATGCTCGGCGTTTTCCTCCTGCTCCTCGAGAATGCGCTTCCGCTCCGAGCGGTACTCCGAGCGGATTTCGGTGAGGTCGTCGGCGATCGTCGCCACGTCTCGCCATGGGTGCTCGGTCGCGAGGTGCGAAGCGACCCGTTGGGCCGCGGTCTCGACGTTGGTGGCCGCGACGCCGGCCTCGGGCAGCTGGGCAGCCTCGTGGTGGATGGTGTCGTGAGCCGCGCGGACACTCGCGATGGCTTCCTGCGTGAGCTTGGCATCAAAGATCTGAACTCGCGGCACGCAATCGTGGAGCGTGTCGAGATACTTCTTCACGAGCTTCACGCACGGGTTCGTCTGCCGAGCGCTGCCGACGCCCTTCTCCAAAGCCTCGCTGAGAGTGTCAAACGCCTCGGGGCCACTTGCCAATAGGTCCACATAAGAGGATTATTCCAGCCAGTACCACCCAACCGATGGCCGGTTTTGAAGCGCCGATGCGTGGCCGGTTTTGAAGCGCCGAATGACAGCCACGAGCACTCCGTCACCGCTATTCTTGAGCAGCGGTTACGAGAAGCGATTGGATCACGGAACTGGCCGCTGGTGAGGGAAATCACCAAGAAACTATCCAAGCAGGACCGCCAAGTGGGCTGAGCCTGAGTTTCCTGGCTTCATCGAGCGGCGGTTTTTTTGGGGAATCCACGCCGCCGGATCGGCGGTTTGCTCTGGATCGAATGTGGGTAGACCCGCCCCATGCCGGTACAGATTTAAGGATTTCTGAGGATTCTTGGTGAGGCGACGAAACTCCCCGGCACCTGAAATGCGAAAAGCCTTGTTTTCTAGATGTTTGAAGTGCGCCCGCCGAGACTCGAACTCGGGACCCTGGGATTAGAAATCCCATGCTCTATCCAGCTGAGCTACGGGCACATGCGATTCGTTTATAGGGCTTTTTGAACTTCCTGTTTACGAGGTGACTTTCGACTGCAACCAAAACTACAACCGAAAGGCATTTGTGGGGGCCTTTTCATGATCGCCAGACACACGGAAGCAGGGCGAGAAAAGGGGCATTTGTCCTGGTCGATGGCGCCGCCGAAGCAGCACCCCTGCAGGACCAAGTATCACCTCCGCGCCGCCCCATTCAGCACCGACGCGACGGTAAAGGGACAAGCAGCGACAGCCACCGTCGCCGTTCCCCGCAGGACCTTTCGCCCCCGCTGAGCCCAATGTGCCAGGTCGCCGAGGCCTTTGGGCACCAACTTTTCGCGGATCTTCCTCGGCACGTGGCGGAACGCCCGAATCCGCAAACTGGGCTGCGTTTCCGACATACTCCATCCCGTGTCCCTGCCAGCCCGCCTTCATGCTGAAGGTCTGCGGAGGTGTCGCAGTCGAACGATACCGCCTGTGGTGCTCCGGGGGGGTGGCGATTCTCCCGTGCGTAGCATTCACGCAGAGGTTTCCTTCGCCTTGCTCACACACGGGAGGCAGCCATGGCCACTGGAACCACATTTTCTCAGGCTGAACTATTGAAGCGGGTGTCGTTGGTCGCTAGTTCCCACGGCGGAACTTCTTCCATGCCCGACGACCACACCGTCACGGGTACGCTCACGGCGATCCAGGCCAACTGGTTCCTCGGCGGCAGGAAGGTCACGAGCAACTTCACGTGCACGCTCGATCCAGCCAGCCATGAGGCCCACTTCCGGGAATCGTCCGTCGAGAGTTCATGGGGCCTGCCGCCGCCCACGTTCACCGTCCAGACAACGTCCCAATATGGCACCCGCGTGAAAGCAACCCGCGTGGACAAGGGCGTAGGTGGAGGCGGGATCCTTGAGTTCGGCAAGTTCCGCGAGAGCGTAGAGCAGACCGTGAAAGATGCCGGCTGGGATTTTCTCTACCAAGTACTGTGACTTCAACGTATAAAGCAAATCTCTTCTGTAAAACGCGGTTTGAGTGGGCGGGTCACGTGGCTTCCATGTTCATGGAGGCTCATTCGTGCTCGCCTTCCACATGCGCCTCGCCGTCTGGGTCTATGTCTATGTGGAGGGTCATCGGGTGGCAGCAGACAGGGCAGTCTTCGACGTAGTCTTGGTGCGAGCCCCCGGAGATATCCACTGGCACGACGATCTCTTCGCCGCAGGAGTCGCAGATAAAGGTAGCTTCGAGATGAACGGCTGGCTTTCTGCGGCGGCGTTTTGGGCGTTTCTTGGCCATGGCACCCAGAAGTGTAGCCCGTCGCCCTGTGCAGGTTGGCCCAAAGCCCGGTGCCTGTTTCCGGGCCGGCTTTGATATCTTTGCCGAAGTGTCAAAACCCAATCGGGAGCAATCCATGTCCGAGTATTCGCCTTCAAGCCATTGTGACCTCACCCGTCGTCAGGTCGTCGCTGCGCTCGCTGCCGGCTTCGCGCTCGCCGTCAGGCCCATCTCCGCCGAGACGATCACGACCAGCGATGAGGGACTTCTGGCCGGTGAAGTGCAGATCCCGACCCCAGATGGCGAGATCCCGGCGTACATGGCAGCACCAAAAGCGGGCGGGCCATTTCCTGTGGTCTTGGTCGTGCAGGAGATCTTCGGCGTTCATGAGCACATCAAGGACGTCTGCCGCCGGTTCGCCAAGCTCGGGTATCTGGCTGTAGCCCCAGAGCTGTATTTCCGCCAAGGGGATGTCTCGCAAATGAGCGACTTCTCCGAGATCATCTCCAAGGTGGTTTCCAAGGTGCCCGACAAGCAGGTTCTTTCTGACCTTGATGCGGCAGTTGCGTGGGCGGGGAAGTCTGGCGTTGGAGACATCTCGAAGCTGGCCGTCACCGGGTTCTGCTGGGGTGGCCGGATCGTGTGGCTCTACGCGGCCCATAATCCAGACCTCAAAGTTGGCGTCGCTTGGTACGGCCGGCTGGATTCGCAAAAAGACGAATTGCACCCGACGCAGCCGATAGATCGAGTCGGCGAACTCAAGGCGCCGGTGCTGGGCCTTTATGGCGGCGCAGACCAAGGCATCCCGAATGAGCTGGTGGCGAAGATGCAGGAGAAGCTCAAGGCAGCCGGCAAGCCCTCTGAAATCATCCTCTATCCCGACACGCCCCACGGGTTCTATGCCGATTACAGACCGTCATACAGAAGAGAACAGGCGGAAGACGGGTGGAAGAAGCTGCAGGAGTGGTTCAAGAAGCACGGTGCCGGGTGAGCGAGCAACAGCCCACATCCCGCTATTGGTTTCCCATGAAGACCTACGGCTGGGGTTGGGGACCGCCGTGCACATGGTACGGCTGGCTGGTGCTGCTGGCCTACTGTGCGCTCCTTCCGCTTGCCGTCGTGCTTTTCCCGCCGCATAAGAACATGCCCTGCTTTCTCGCGAGTGTGCTTGGGCTATCCAGCGTGCTCATCTCGATCTGCTGGTGGACGGGTGAGCCTCCGAAGTGGCGGTGGGGCGGGAAGTAGGCGGCCCAGAAGGAGCACCGCGGGCCTCGTTTCATAGGCTGCCGGAGGGCCTCGTCGCGACTGGGAAGGAATCTGGCCCGCGGTGGTAGGTCAGTGGGAGATTCAGCGGACAGTTCGGGGGTTGGCAGCAAGATCCAATGGTTAAAACGGTTCGAAGCAGACTCGTTTCCTGCTTGAGCGGCGAGAAACCGGGGTTGGGTTCTCAGGTCTGTCCAAAGCAGGCTGGCCGAGGGTGGCAGGTAGTAGGCAGAGCAGAGCGGGGTGATTTTGGACTGGATTTTCCACGGCTTCACTGCGATTGGGGCCGAAGGCAGGCGGGCCGTGGATGGGTGGGGATTGAGGGCTGTGAATTGGAGAGACGTTGCCGAAGCGTGGATCTTGATGACACCACGCCGCGATAGAGGTCAGAGTGGCGGCTCCGCAGCGGCATGATCGGAGTGGACCGCTGCCAGGCCTCGCAACATCAATAATGATCGTCAGAAATCGATCGGTTTCACTTCGGGAGCGACACGGGGATCGATGTCGATGTCCAGAATGACATCGCCATCTCGTGCGAGTTCGGTGGCGAACTTGTGTTGAAATTGCCGTTTGGCGGTGGCGTCGAGCAGCCCGGTCACCTGCACGATCATCGGTCCGCCCTCGATTCCGGGGGCTCTGGAGCCTCGGGTGTCAAAATGGCCATCCTTGATCGGTGCGACGCCCTGCCGCCCGGTGTTGTGCCGGGCCCCATCAGGAGTGAAGGTCACGGAGCCGGCCGTCACCGGCATGCCGCCGTACGAAACAGCCCCTGACACTCGCCGCAACGCCGGCCCGTCGCCTCGGCCGCACCCGACGAAAAGCATCATGGATACCACCGTCGCCGGGCCGAGGGCCATCAGTGGCAACAGCCGCTTGCCCAACAGACGTTGCGGACGATCGCGTGTGATCAAGGAATGACTCCACTCTCGGTGCCACCTCGGCTGGCAAGTGGCAGGAGCACGCTGTTGAGATCCACGCTCTCGGAGAGAAATCTGGTGCTCGCGTCGGCGAACGTCACCGTGCACCCGCCCGGGTGCTGGCTTCCGATACTGGTATTGTTGAAGTTGGTGGCTCCAGTTGGGACGAAGCTGCGCATCTGGTTGGCGATGTTCTTCACGGTGACCGACTCTTGACCCCATAGGGAGCCGCGGACCCAAGAGCGGAGCCCCGGCGCCATGTCCTGCCAGGCTAGCTCGACGACCATCAGCGTGTTGCTCGTGCCGTCCGTGACGTCTTTCAGGCCCACCGACACGGGCGTTGCCGGAAAGGAGGACGCCGGCGCCGGCACCAGGGGCAGGATGCCCTCGCACGCCTGGTCGCCGAACCCCCCGGCGAGGTTGGGGTTCTTCTTGTACGCTACGTTGGTGACGGGATTTGTTCCGGTCGGACCGGCATTGCCGACGTAGTGCGACGTGAAGGCTTTTTCCGTGCTGCCGCTAGGCTTGTCGTTGTTAGATGTCGACCGCACTTCACTGAAACTGGGACACAAAAAGGCTGCAATGCGATACGTGGGGACGGCGTTGCAGTTGCCGTTGTTGCTTGAGTACGCCGGCAACGTGATGTCACCTTTGCTGTAGATCGACGACTCTTCGATGTAGGGAAGGATTCGAAACAGCCAACTCACTCCGGCGTAACCGAAAGAAGGCTGTGCTGGAAATGCCTTCATGGCGTCATGGTAGGCATGCAATGCGAGCCCCAGTTGCCGCTGGTTCGAATTGCATGCCGTCTGGCGGGCGGACTCGCGGGCCGACTGGACGGCCGGCAGCAACAGGCCCACGAGCGTGCCGATGATCGCGATCACCACGAGCAGTTCGACCAATGTGAACGCGGCAGCGTGCCTGCCGAACGAACGGTGTGCCATGCAATTCATGCCTTGTCCCTCTATTGCTTGCAGTGCCCCTTGCTCTCTTACTTCCAGCAAGTCGGATAAATTGGACATTGCCCCCCCTCGCCCCCCGTGTGGGCGGCGTTCCAAGCGGTAAACCGCCCCTTCGTGCGACGCATTCGCCGCCGGCCTGTCCAAATTCGCCGCCTTGTTGGAATGTATTAAGGAGGCTCCATGGCAGCAGACGCAGCACGCCGCGACGACCGCTCACAGGAGCACTTTCTACGGCTCTTTCTGGAGAGCGAGCGGGAATTGTTCCGCTACGTCTCCGCCTTGGCTCCCAGCCCGGAGGACGCCCAGGAGATCGTCCAGGACACGGCCGTCGCGCTCTGGAAGAAGTTCGACCAGTACGACGTAGCCAGGCCGTTCACGCCGTGGGCGTGCCGCTTTGCCCTCAACATCAGCAAGCAGTGGCTGGCTCGCCAGAAACGATGGCAGGCGATTCTCCGCGACAATCTTGCCGACCAGCTCGTCGGCCGCCGCATGGAACTCGACGCGCACATCGACCACCGCCTCCGCCACCTTCATGGATGCCTTGAAAAGCTTCCTGCTCCGCAGAGACAGCTCGTCGATGGGTACTACTCGCGCAGAATAGGAGTCGATGAACTGGCAGCGGAGACCCGCCGCTCGGCTGAGGCGGTCTATAAGGCGCTTCAGCGGATCCGGCACGCCCTGCAGAAGTGTATTGAGCAGGCCGTCTTGAAGGAGATGGCGACATGACATTTCCTTCGCTTGAGTTCGACGACGCCGTTGCCGAGGCCTGTCACGGCACGATTGCAGAGAAGACGCTGGGCGGTTTGCTGGAGCTGCTCCGGCAGGACGCGGCGGCCCGCGACGAATACCTCTGGCAGGTCGCGTTGCATGCCCACCTCGCGCACTCCGCCCTCCTGTCGCCTGCGAGTGAGCTTGCTGACGGCGAGCCTTGCAATCCTGCTCTGCCCCATCAGGCCTGGTGGCGGACCGCGTGGTCGTCGTCTGCGGTTCCATACGCGTTCCCCTGCGCTATGGCCTTTGCCGGCGTGGTGGCGGTGGCCGGCCTGCTCTCGCTCGTTCTCGTTGGCGTTGGCATCTTTCCCGGCGCCAGCCGCACGATATCCTCAGAAAAGACGCCCTCGCCTCAACAGGTGGTCGCACACTTCGGCTCCCTCGAAGGGGTCTGCTGGGTGGCGGCTGATGCCTGCCACCGGTCGGGGGATCCGATCGTTGCGGGGCAGCTGTTGGAGCTCTCCAGCGGCACGGCGCGGATTGACTTCCGGACGGGGGCCTTCGTGTCGATCTCCGGCCCGGCGATCTTTCAGGTGCAGTCGAGCCTCGCGGGCCGACTCACGCTCGGACAGGTGCAGGTGACCGCGTCCACGCCCGAATCAAATGGGTTCAGCATCCATACACGGAACGCCCGCGTCATCGACCTCGGAACGGAGTTTACGGCCGAGGCCTCCTCGGACGGCCACTGCCGGGTAGGCGTGATTTCCGGGGAGGTGCTCGTGCATCTGACAGGCTCGCGGGCGATCAAAAATCTGCGGCAGGGGGAGATGCTGGCGATCGAGCCTGGCGGACGGCAGGTGACGGTACGGATCGAGCGGGGTGACGAGACTCCGGACTTTCGTTTAGCGACGATTGAGCCGCCATCGGATGCTGACTACGCCGACGCAGCGCAGGGGCAGACGCGGGTCTCGCTGCCGGACGAGAAACTCTTTGTTTCCGGGTCGTATCCGATGTCTTCAAGCGGGCCGATCGAGCGGCTGGTGGACGGCCGGGCACAGGGAACCGCCGACGCGCCGCTGGAGTCGGTGTTCTTTGAGGAGCACTCCCGGGGGATGTTTCTCTTCGATCTGGGGCAGGTGGTGACGGTCCGCAAGGTGAACTCGTTCTCCTGGCACAAGAGCAAATTCGTCACCGACAACCATGTGCGGGCGACTCAGAAATACACGCTCTGGGGCTATGCAGGTGACGAACCGCCCGCCGCCAAAGAACGACCCGGCAGCGACGGCTGGGAGCGGATCTCGCGGATCAACACCGACAGTTTTTTTGACGTGGCAACCCCACGCGATCGGCCCACGCAGCAGGCCTGCTCG
>Ga0209829_10000719_pt1 | contig 28839 bp, 28 predicted proteins | sample C_140205_EF_Meta_FD_187311 | JGI IMG/M metagenome (GOLD analysis project Ga0209829, IMG submission 187311) | Freshwater microbial communities from Lake Croche, Canada to study carbon cycling - C_140205_EF_MetaG (SPAdes) (version 2) | ecosystem: Environmental > Aquatic > Freshwater > Lake... | reverse complement strand
CACGCCCTCGCCGAGCATCGCCAGCGCCTCGTTGATGAAGGTGCCGATGACCCGGCTGGTGTAGAAACCGCGGCTGTCGTTGACGACGATCGGGGTCTTGCCGATGGCCAGGGTGTAATCGAACACCCGGGCCAAAGCGTCGTCAGAAGTCTTCTCGCCCTTGATGATTTCGACCAGCGGCATCTTGTCGACCGGCGAGAAGAAGTGAATACCGATGAAGTCCTCCTGGCGCTTCACCCCGCTCGCCAGTCCGGTGATGGGCAGCGTCGAGGTGTTGGAGCCCAGAACCGCATTGGGTTCGACGATGTCCTCGATCTCACCAAACACTTTGTGCTTGAGTTCCTGGCTCTCGAAAACGGCCTCGATCACGAAGTCGACGCCGGCGAAGTCCTTGGCATCGGCTGTCGGCGTGATCTTGCTCAGGAACGCACTGGATTTCTCCGGTGTGGTCTTACCGCGCTCGAGTGCCTTGGCTTCGAGCTTCTCCGAGTAGGCCTTGCCCTTCTGAGCCGCCTCGAGGGTGACGTCCTTGAGCACCACATCGAAGCCGGCCTTGGCCGAGACGTAGGCGATACCGGCGCCCATCATCCCAGCGCCGAGCACACCGATCTTGGTGATCGGGGTCTTGCCGATACCGTCGGGACGTGAACCGCCGGCATTGATGGCCTGCAGATCGAAGAAGAACGCCTGAATCATGTTCTTGGCGATCGGCCCGGTGACCAGGCCGGTGAAGTAACGGCTCTCGATGCGGGTAGCGGTGTCGAAGTCCACCTGTGCGCCCTCGACGGCCGCGGCCAGGATGGCCCGCGGTGCGGGCATCGGTGCGCCCTTGACCTGCTTGCGTAGCAGCGACGGGAACGACGGCAGGATGGCAGCCAGTGCCGGGGTGGCGGGTGTGCCACCGGGCATCTTGTAGCCCTTGGCATCCCACGGCTGGATATGCGCATCCGGGTTGGCCTTGATCCACGCCTTGGCGGCAGGAATCAGTTCCTCCACAGTCGGCAGCACCTCGTCGATCAGGCCGGCATCCTTGGCTGCGGTCGGCTTGAACCGGGTGCCCTGGCTGAGCACGTTGACGAACGCGTTCTGGATACCCAGTAGCCGCACCGTCCTTGCGACTCCGCCGCCGCCCGGTAGCAGGCCCAGTGTGACCTCGGGCAGGCCGATCTGGCTGCCCCTGACGTCGGCGGCGATACGCCGGTGACATGCCAGGGCGATCTCCAGTCCACCGCCCAGCGCCGCACCGTTGATCGCTGCAACCACGGGCTTGCCCAGTGTCTCCAACGTCCGCAGATCGCGTTTGATGTCCTCGACTTCGGCGAAAATCTCACCAGCGTTCTCCGGGCCGGCCTGGATCATCGACTTGAGGTCGCCGCCGGCAAAGAAGGTCTTCTTGCCACTGGTGATCACCACACCGGCGATCGAATCCTTCTCCGCTACAAGGCGTTGCACGGCCTGGTGCATCGATTCCTTGTAATGCTCGTTCATTACATTCGCCGACCCGGTCGGGTCGTCGAGGGTCAGCGTGACGATGCCGTCGGCATCCTTGTCCCACTGGATGGTGTTCTCTGCCATGGTTTTTCGCCTACTCCTTGACTTAACCGAGGCTCAGACGCGCTCGATGATGGTGGCCACACCCATGCCGCCGCCGATGCACAGCGTGATCAGGGCGCGCTTGGCTCCGCGACGCTCGAGTTCGTCGACCATGGTGCCGGTGATCATGGCGCCGGTGGCGCCCAGAGGGTGGCCCATCGCGATGGCGCCGCCGTTGACGTTGAGCTTCTCGTCGGGGATGTTGAGATCCTTCTGGAACTTCAGAACCACCGAAGCAAACGCCTCGTTGAGTTCGAAGAGGTCGATATCGTCGACGGTCAGACCGGCGCGGTCGAGCACCTTGAGAGTGGCCGGGGTGGGACCGACGAGCATGATGGTCGGGTCTGCGCCACTGGTGGCGGTGGCCACCACGCGAGCGCGCGGCGTCAGACCATTGGCCTTTCCTGCCTTCTCGTTTCCGATCAACACCAGTGCGGCACCGTCAACGATGCCGGAGCTGTTTCCACCGGTGTGAACGTGATTGATCTTCTCCACCCAGTGGTACTTCTGCAGCGCGACATCATCGAATCCGGCCATCGCGGCCAGACCCTCGAAGGCGGGCTTGAGTTTGCCGAGGCCCTCGGCTGTGGTGTCGGGGCGCATGTGCTCGTCGTGGTCGAGGATCAGCAGACCGTTCTGGTCGCGTACCGGCACGATGGACTTCGCGAAGTAACCGCCGGACCACGCGGTGGCGGCGTGCTCCTGGGACCGCAGTGCGTAGGCGTCGACGTCGTCACGGGAGAAGCCCTCCATGGTGGCGATCAGATCCGCGCCGATTCCCTGCGGGACGATGTAGGCGTCGTACACGGTGGCCGGGTCGGAGAACATCGCGCCGCCGTCAGAACCCATCGGGACCCGGCTCATCGACTCGACTCCGCCGGCGTACACCAGGTCGTCCCAGCCGGAGCGCACCTTCTGGGCGGCGGTGTTGACCGCCTCCAGGCCAGAGGCGCAGAACCGGTTGAGTTGGAAGCCGCCGACGGTGTCGGGCATGCCCGCAGCGATTACTGCGGTGCGGGCGATATCGGCGCCCTGATCGCCGACCGGCGAGACGCAGCCCAGCACGACATCGCTGATCATGTTCTCGTCGAGGTTCGGATGGCGCGAGCGCATCTCGTCAATCAGACCGGTGACCAGGTTGAGCGGCTTGACCTCGGTCAGTGCGCCGTTCTTGCCTTTGCCGCGAGGGGTACGGATGGCCTCGTAGATGAACGCTTCTTCGGACATGTGTTTACCTCTTTGAGGAGTTCGAATTGGTGGGTCCGGCGTCGAGCCTAGACCTGCGGATGCCAACCCTAACAATCCGCTCGGCCAACCTGTTGGTTGAGACATGTGCGCCTCGTCGTCGCGGCAGCCAAACGGTACCGAGGTATCGCGCGCGAGGTGCGTGGCTACGCTCGCAGATATGACGGTCGAGCGGCTGCGCCCCTACTCGGTCAACGTCTTCGCCGCGATGTCAGCGCTGGCCACCGAGGTGGGCGCGGTCAATCTCGGGCAGGGTTTCCCCGACGAGGACGGCCCGGCAGCGATGCTTGAGATCGCGCGCCAAGCGATCTCCGACGGTGTCAACCAGTACCCACCGGGCCCGGGCATCGCGCCCCTGCGTCAGGCGATTGCGGCACAGCGCGACCGGCATTACGGGCAGCAGTTCGATCCCGACAGCGAGGTATTGGTGACGGTGGGCGCCTCCGAGGCGATCGCTGCGGCCGTACTCGGCCTGGTCGAGCCCGGCTCGGAAGTCCTGTTGATCGAGCCGTTCTTCGATACCTATTCGCCGGTGATCGCAATGGCCGGCAGCCGGCGCGTCTCGGCACCACTGGTGCGCAACGGTCGCGGCTTCGCCCTCGATGTCGACGCCGTGCGCGCGGCGATCACGCCTGCGACCCGGGCGATCATCGTCAACTCACCGCACAACCCGACCGGCATGGTGCTCGGCGACGACGATCTACGCGCAATGGCGGAGGTGGCCGTCGAGGCGGACCTGATGGTCATCTCCGATGAGGTCTACGAGCACCTGGTGTTCGACGGCCGACGTCATCTGCCCATCGCGACGTACCCCGGCATGGCGGAGCGCACCGTGACGATCTCGAGTGCGGCAAAGATGTTCAACTGCACAGGCTGGAAGATCGGCTGGGCGTGCGGACCGGCCGATTTGATCGCCGGTGTGCGAGCGGCCAAGCAGTACCTCAGTTATGTCGGCGGGGCGCCGTTCCAACCCGCGGTTGCCTACGCGCTGAACAACGAGGACGCCTGGGTGGACTCGCTGCGGAATTCACTAGAGGCCAAGCGCGACAAGCTTGCGGCGGCGCTGACCGGCATCGGTTTCGACGTCCACGACAGCGCCGGTACCTTTTTTCTGTGCGCTGACCCGCGGCCGCTGGGGTTCGCAGACAGCGCGACATTCTGTGCGGAGCTACCCCGTCGAGTGGGCGTGGCGGCGATACCGATGTCCGCGTTCTGCAACCCGGATTCAACTCGCGGCGGAGATTGGAATCATTTGGCGCGCTTCGCTTTCTGCAAACGCGATGAAACGTTGGACGAGGCAATCCGACGTCTGACGACTCTGCGCTAGGGCTGGCGAATTCAGCCCTTCTGAAGCTTGAGCACCTGCTTGCGCAATCCGTCGGTGGCGGTCTCCATGGCACCCTTGAGGGTGCGTTTGAGCAGGAAGCCCGGGATGGGGATCGACGGATCGACTTCGAGGTCGAAGCGCACCTTGGTCTTGTCGCCGGCAGGAGTAAACGTGTAGGTGGCGTTCTGGGCCTTGAGTTGGCCGGACTTGACCAGAGTCCAGCCGGCGGTGTTTTCGCCCCAGCTGTACTCGACCTCCATTTCGTCGGTCATCCCGGCGGCCTTGACCTTCATCTTGACCCGCTTCGGCCGACCGTCCCCGTAGGTCTCCAGCACCTCTGCACTCTGGTACTGCGGGGACCACGTATGTGCCGATTCGACGTCTGCGATGACGTCGAGGATCTCTCCGGGTGTCGCTTCGATGACCACTTCGCGCGAATCGCTGGCTGCCATGGAGGGAGGATAGCCAACCGTAGGACGACTAGGACGCGGTTTGCCGGTAGACGTCGACGATCGGCTCCAGTTCGTCGGGTGTGGCGCCGTGCATGATCACCGCGTCGGCTCCGTGGTCGAACTCCTCGCGGATCCGGTCCACGCACTGGCTGGCCGAACCGGTGGCTGCGGGTTCTAGCCACTCGGCGGGGATCAGACCGGCGATGTGTTGGATCTGTTCGGGTGTGGCCTTGTGGTCGATACCGCCACCGATGGACTGGACCACGGCGTCGGCCCGGAATCGTTGCAGCACCGCGGGATCCCAGTCGTTGGTCGTCACCATGAGATCGCCGTAGCCCTGCAGGTAGGTGGCCAAACGGGCGACGGTCTTCTTCAATCGCAACTCTTCGGGCAGGTGATCACCGACGGTGGCGAAACAGGACCACACCCGCACGCTGTCAGGATCGCGGCCCGCCTGCTCGGCGGCGTCCTTGACCGTGCGCACGCAACGCGCAACCGTCTCCGGCGTGAAGTAGGTGTGCAGGATGACATCGTCGAACACCCGGCCGCCCAAGCGCAGCGTGTTGGGGCCGAACGCCACCAGTGCCAGCCGGATGTCCTCCCTGAAATCAGGGTCGAGAACGAGGATCTGATACTTCCCGATCGGGCCGTCGTGATTGAAAATCACTTCACCCCGCCACAGTCGGCGCATCACCTGCGCGAAGTCTTCCATCTGCGCGGTGGTGACCGCGGAAATACCATATGCCGCGTAGATGGCCCCGATACCGCGGCCGATGCCCAGGGTGAAGCGGCCGCCGGAGAGTCGATGCATGGTGGTGGCCCACGATCCGCTGATCAATGGGTGACGGGTGTTGTGATTGGTTGCGGCCGTGGCGATCTGCATCCGGGTGGTGACCGCGCAGGCGGCCCCGGTCAGCGATGCTGCCTCTTTGACGTTCCAGCGCTCGGAGATGAATGCGGTGCCGAAACCCAGTTCCTCGCCGCGGCGGGCCTCGTCCATTAACGCGGCCGGCCCTTCACCGCCGGCCCCGGCCAGTAGGTAGTAGCCCAGTTCGTCGAGCGTGCGCATATCGCGCCTCAAATCCGGTAGTCGGTCAGCAACCGCTTGCTGATGATGGTCTTCTGGATCTCGCTGGTGCCCTCACCGATGAGCAGGAAGGGGGCGTCGCGCATCAACCGCTCGATCTCGTACTCCCTGGAGTAGCCGTACCCCCCGTGGATGCGGAAACTGGACTGCACGACCTCGGAGCAGAACTCACTGGCGAGGTACTTGGCCATGCCGGCTTCGAGGTCGTTGCGGGCACCGCAGTCCTTGAGTCGGGCGGCGTTCACCATCATCAGATGTGCGGCTTCGACTTTGGTGGCCATTTCGGCCAGTTGGAACGCGATCGCCTGGTGCTCGGCGATCGGCTTGCCGAATGTCTGGCGCTGCTGGGCGTAACGCACTGCGAGTTCGAACGCGCGGATCCCAACCCCGCAGGCTCGGGCGGCGACATTGACCCGACCGATCTCGATGCCGTCCATCATCTGGGCGAAGCCCCGCCCGGGTGCACCCCCGAGGATGTCATCCGCCGCAGCGCGGTAGCCGGCAAAAATCAACTCCGTTGTATCAATGCCCTTGTAGCCCAGCTTGTCGAGCTTGCCGGGAATCGTGAGTCCGGTGGCGACTTCGCCAAAGCCGGAGGGCTTTTCGACCAGGAAGGCGGTGAGATTGTGGTGTGGTTTGTCCGCGCCCTCGTCGGTGCGTACTAACGTGGCGACCAGCGTCGAACTCGCGCCATTCGTCAGCCACATCTTCGCGCCGTCGATGGTGTAGGTGCCGTCGGCGTTGCGGTTGGCCCGCGTGCGGATCGCGGCGACATCCGATCCAACATCGGGTTCTGACATCGAGAACGCACCGCGGGTCTCGCCGGTGACCATCCGCGGCAGGAATCGCTGCTTCTGCTCATCGGTTCCGTGCTGGCGGATCAGGTAGGCCACGATGAAATGGGTATTGATCACCCCGGAGATACTCATCCAGCCACGAGCCAGTTCCTCCACACACAGCGCATACGTCAGCAGCGACTCCCCCAACCCCCCGTACTCGGTGGGAATCATCAGACCGAATAGACCCATCTCACGCATCTGATCGACGATGGCCTGCGGGTAGGTATCGGCGTGCTCGAGGTCCTGAGCGTTGGGAATGATTTCTCTATCGACGAAATGCCTTACCGCCGAAATGATCTCGGCCTGAAACTCCGTCAGGCCTAAGGTCTGGGCAAGCCTGGTCATATGTGCCGGCCGCCGGTCACCTCAAGAACAGTCCCGGTCATATAGGACGAGAGGTCGGAGGCCAGGAACAAGGCAACCGTGGCGACTTCGGATGGCTCACCGGCCCGGCCCATCGGCACCTCCGCAAGCTTGGCATCCCAAATGCGTTGCGGCATGGCCTCAGTCATCGCCGAACGGATCAAACCGGGCTGGATTGCGTTCACGCGCACACCGAGGTGTGCGAGCTCCTTGGCCGCGGCCTTGGTGAGTCCGATGATGCCGGCCTTGGCCGCCGAGTAGTTCGTCTGTCCCACCAGTCCGACTTTGCCCGAGATCGACGACATGTTGATGATCGCGCCACTGCCTTGTTCGCGCATCACCGCCGCTGCCGAGCGGGTGCCATTCCAGGTGCCCTTGAGATGCACCGAGATCACCTCGTCGAACTGCTCCTCCGACATCTTCCGCAGAGTCGCATCGCGGGTAATGCCGGCGTTGTTGACCATGATGTCCAGGCTGCCGAACTCCTCCACCGCGGCGGCGACGAGTTCCTCCACTGCCACACCAGAGGTCACGTCGCAGGCTCGCGCCCGGGCGACATCGGAACCGCCCAGTGACTCGGCGGCCGCCCGGGTGGTGTCGATATTCAGATCACCAAGCATGACGCGGGCTCCATCGGCGATGAATCGCTGCGCTATGGCGTATCCGAGACCCTGGGCCCCGCCGGTGATGACCGCGATCCGTCCGGCCAGCAATGCCATCCGATCACCCTTCTGCTTGCCCCCCGGACGCGACCGAGGCCGTCATCGTATTTGATTGGACCATGACAGCAGTGGTCGGAGATGACGACTTCCACGAGATTCTGGCTGCGACCCGCCACTTCGTGCGCTCGGTCGTGATGCCACGTGAGTCGGAGATCAGCGAGCACGACCAGATCCCAGACGACTTGCGCGAGCACGCAAGGCAGCTGGGCCTGTTCGGCTACGCGATCCCGCAGGAGTGGGGCGGGTTAGGTCTGGACGTCTCCCAGGATGTCGAGTTGGCCTTGGAACTGGGCTACACCTCGCTGGCGGTTCGTTCGATGTTCGGCACTAATAACGGCATCGCCGGCCAGGTACTCGTCGGCTTCGGTACCGACGAGCAGAAGGGCCGCTGGCTTGAGGCGATGGCCAGCGGTGAGGTCGTCGCCTCGTTCGCGCTGACTGAACCCGGCGCGGGTTCGGATCCCACGGGTCTGCGGACGAAAGCAGTTCGGGAAGAGGCGAATTGGGTGATCTCCGGCCAGAAGCGCTGGATCACCAATGCCCCATTGGCGGACTTGTTCATCGTATTCGCCCGCACCCGACCGGCTGACAGCAACGGAGCCGGAATCGCGGTGTTCTTGGTTCCGGCCGACGCGCCGGGAGTCGAGGTCGGTGTCAAGGACGCCAAGATGGGCCAGGCCGGGGCCTGGACCTCGGATGTGTATTTCACTGATGTCCGTCTCGGACCGGAATCGCTCATCGGGGGCAGTGAGGACATCGGCTACCGCGCAGCACTGACATCGCTGGCGCGCGGGAGGATTCACATCGCCGCGTTGGCCGTCGGCACCGCGCAGCGCGCGTTGGACGAATCAGTCGACTTCGCTGCCACTGTGACCCAGGGCGGATCCGCAGTCGGGACCTTCCAATTGGTCCAGGCCATGCTTGCCGATCAGCAGACCGGTGTGCTCGCCGGCCGAGCACTCGTCCGTGATACCGCGAAGAAGTGGCTCACCGGCGAGGACCGCCGTATCGCCCCGTCAGTGGCCAAACTGTTCTGCACCGAGATGGCCGGCACGGTGGCCGACCTGGCGGTGCAGGTGCACGGCGGAACCGGCTACATGCGCGGTGTCGCGGTGGAACGCATCTACCGCGACATCCGGCTGTTACGGCTGTTCGAGGGCACCAGTGAGATACAGCGGCTCATCATCGGTGGCGGCTTGGTCAAGGCGGCGCAACGACAGCGCGGCTGAGTTCACTAGGACAATCCGACAATCGGGCGCACCGGCCGCGCGGCTCCGGGCCTGGCCGGCGCCCACCAACCCCGGCGCCGGTGTCTACTCGTGGTGGCCAGGGCCGGGATCGAACCGGCGACCTTCCGCTTTTCAGGCGGACGCTCGTACCAACTGAGCTACCTGGCCGGAAGGCACGTTGCAGACGAACAACGCCGTGCCTCGCCGCAATGGCGACCCTGACGGGACTCGAACCCGCGACCTCCGCCGTGACAGGGCGGCGCGCTAACCAACTGCGCCACAGGGCCTTGCTACCACTCCGCGTTGACGCGTCATGGGTACCCCCTACGGGATTCGAACCCGCGCTACCGCCTTGAAAGGGCGGCGTCCTAGGCCGCTAGACGAAGGGGGCCTGAGCCGAATCTCTCCGGGGAACTCACAATCGCTGCAAGCTTGGAGCTTTAACAGCTTAGGACACCGCCACAACAATCCCCAAACCGCGCCTCGGGGAAGCGGTCGCTATTCTGTGCCCTGCGCCCCTATAGCTCAGTTGGTAGAGCTACGGACTTTTAATCCGCAGGTCGTAGGTTCGAGTCCTACTGGGGGTACAGCTTGTGTTTTTCTGCGACATGGTTGTGGGACACCGTGGCTCCGGTCAGCGTTTGTCGACCCGCACCGGTGATCCGTTTTCCGCATGCACCGCACCCACGTAGTGAATCCCCTTGCCCCACTCCTGCATCGGAGGCAGGTGGCGCGCGGGAGTCTGCGGTAGCGGTGCGTCAACGGCGATCCGGCCTTGGGCGCGGTCCCAGCCGGCGCGCGCCCGCGGGTGCATCCGTCGTCGGCGCGGCAGACACCTGAAGGCCAGGCTCACCACTCGGCCGAAGAGAAAGTGCAGCCTTGCGTCACGTGCCGACCATCGATACCCCATCAACTCCCGCACCGGCACGTCGTACAGACCCACCGTCAACCACACCGCGAACGGACCGACCACTCTCAGGTAAGACGACCACAACCAGCCAGGGATCCACTGTGCGGTAGGCGGTTTCGGCATCGTTGACAAGTCGAGCACCTCGCGGGCCGCGCCGGTATTTTCCAGCACGTCGCGACACATCCGGTCCCAATACACCTCGAATTCCGCCCAGCTTGCCGGCACCGGCCGCATGCTCATTCCGTACATCGCGTACCAGGTGATGTGCTCATCGAATAGTTGCCGTTTGTCTGCCTCGGTTAACCCGCCGCCGAAGTGTTCGGCGGTGCGGATGGTGCCCATGAAGAACGTGGCATGGGCCCAGTAGAAGACGTCCGGGTTCAACGCGCTGTAGCGACGGCCCTGATCATCTACACCCTTGATCGGGATGTGGTAGTCACGGACCTCCGCGGCCGTTTCGGGTGCCCGGTCGCCGTCGAACACCACACCGCCGATCGGGTAGAGCGACCGGAACAGCCGCGGAATGCGTTCGGTGAAGAAGATCGAGTGCTCGGCGACCGCCGCGCCCAGTTGCGGGTGCATGTTCTGCATCGAACCGGCCCACGGCCCCTGGAGCAGTCCCCGCCAGTCGCCGAAGAGCTTCCAGGTCAACGAATCCGGGCCCAACGGCGTCGGCGACGCGTTGTACCCGCCGCTCACCGGGCAGCCTGCGGACATCGTCACGCTTCGCGAAGCCGACGGCCTAGCCGCCGCCTCCGGCCGCGGCCTCGGCATCAGCCTGGGCTTGCGCCTGTTGCTCGGCGTACTGCTTCTCGGCCGCTGCTCGGGCCGCCCGGCCTTCCGGGCTACCCAGCGAGTTGCCCGGCACGCCAGCCAGGGCGAACATGTAGTTGCAATTCAGACTCAACAGCACCTTGCTGTTGTTGTTGCCACTGGAGTCCAGAAAGCTCGCAGTGCGCGAGCCAGAGACAATGCATGCGCCGGTCGGCAGAAACTCCCCAACCCGGGTCGCGATAACCGGAGTCTGCCCGTTCTGACTGATCGCGGTCGCCGCGTCGTTATAGGTCTGGCCGACGTACTCATTGATCGCGGCGGCCGACCCCGTGCCGAATAGGGCGAACATCGCGGTAACGCCGCCAACGAGTCCAACGCGACGAATAAAAGTCTTCCCCACCGCACCAAACCTCCAGCTTCGAACACCGATAAGACGAAATATACCGTCAGAGCCGCCCTGGCGCAGCCGGGACCAACATGCCGGGGGCGTCGAGAACTTGAATGTCACCGCTCGACACAGATATATTGAGAACACCACCAAATACAGAACACGGAGGGGTCATGTCCGAAGACCTGCCCAACGTAGATCTCCTGCGTGCACTTGAGCCGGTCGCGGAGAGGCTCATCAACCGCCACATGTCGATGGCCAAGGACTGGAATCCACACGACTACATCCCCTGGTCGGACGGCAGGAATTATTACGCCCTCGGCGGGCAGGACTGGGATCCCGACCAGGCCAAACTCTCCGAGGTTGCCCGCGTTGCGATGGTGCAGAATCTGCTGACCGAGGACAATCTGCCGGCCTACCACCGCGAGATCGCGATGAACTTCTCGATGGACAGCGCGTGGGGTTACTGGGTCAACCGGTGGACCGCCGAGGAGAATCGGCACGGAATCTCAATCCGCGATTATCTGGTGGTTACTCGCAACTGCGACCCCATCGAACTCGAAGAGCTGCGGATGGAGCAGATGAGCCGTGGGTTCAGCCCGGGCCAGAACCAGCAGGGCGATTTGTACGCGGAAGGCCTCTTCGATTCGGTGATGTACGTGAGCTTCCAGGAATTGGCCACCCGGGTCTCACACCGCAACACCGGCAAAGCCTGCAACGACCCGGTTGCCGAGCAGTTGCTTGCGCGCATCTCCAATGATGAGAACCTGCACATGATCTTCTACCGGGACGTCAGCGCTGCCGGTCTTGACCTCGCCCCCAATCAGGCGATCAAATCGATCCACCGGATCCTGCATAACTTCAAGATGCCCGGCTACACAGTTCCGGAGTTTCGCCGCAAGGCCGTCATCATCGCCACCGGTGGGGTCTACGACCCACGGATACACCTTGAGGACGTCGTGATGCCGATACTCAAGAAGTGGCGGATCTTCGAACGCGACGATTTCACCGGTGAGGGCGCGCGGATGCGCGACGAACTGGGAGTACTCATCGAGGACCTCGAACAAACATGCGTGAAGTTCGAGGACGCCAAGGCCCGCAAGCTCGAACGCGACGCCCGGCTGGCCGAGAAGCGCGCAGCCAAATCAGTGCTGGCTGCCGCGGCGTCGTAGCCACTGGCGCCGTAACGACCAAGGCACACCGCAGTGCCGTTGAACAACATCGAGCAGACAGCGATGCCGTAGTGAACACAGTCGCCGCCGAGCAACCGACAGCCACCGGGTTGCGGATCGGTTCGCTGAACCTTCGCAGCCCGGTCGTCTTGGCGCCCATGGCCGGAGTGACCAACGTCGCGTTCCGCACCCTGTGCCGGGAACTCGAACTGGATCGCGCGGGCACCGTCAGCGGCCTCTACGTCTGCGAAATGGTCACAGCCCGTGCGTTAGTCGAACGTCACCCCGTCACCATGCATATGACGACCTTTGGATCCGAAGAGTCGCCGCGGTCGCTGCAGCTTTACGCCGTCGATCCGGCCACCACCTTTGCGGCGGCGAGGATGATCGTCGAGGAGAATCTGGCCGACCACATCGATATGAACTTCGGTTGCCCGGTGCCCAAGGTGACCCGTCGCGGCGGCGGCGCAGCCCTGCCCTACAAGCGACGGTTGTTCGGTCAGATCGTCGCCGCAGCGGTGCGTGCCACTGAAGGCAGCACGGTCCCGGTGACGGTGAAGTTCCGTATCGGAATCGACGATGCTCACCACACTCATTTGGACGCCGGGCGCATCGCCGAACAGGAAGGCGCGGCCGCGGTGGCCCTACACGCCCGGACCGCAGCCCAGCGCTACTCGGGAGCAGCCGACTGGGATCAGATCGGCGCGCTCAAGGCGGCCGTCGCGTCCATCCCGGTGCTGGGCAACGGCGATATCTTCGAAGCCGACGACGCGCTGGCGATGATGGCGGCCACCGGATGCGATGGCGTCGTCATCGGCCGCGGCTGCCTCGGTCGGCCCTGGCTGTTCGCCGAACTTTCTGCGGCGTTCGCCGGTGCCCCCGCGCCGGCCCCGCCCGATCTCGGCCAGGTGGCCGACATCATTCGCCGCCACGGTGAGTTGCTGACCGCCCACTTCGGCGAGGCCAAGGGTATGCGCGACATCCGAAAGCACACCGGGTGGTATCTGCACGGCCTGCCGGCCGGATCCGAACTGCGGCGGGCGCTGGCACTGGTGAACACGCTCGACGACCTCGACCGGCTGCTGGACCAGCTGGACCGCGATCTGCCCTATCCGGCCGCTGCCGGCGGACCCCGCGGACGGCAGGGCTCGGCAGCGGCGGTGAGCCTGCCCGAGGGATGGCTGGCCGACCCCGACGACTGCACGGTGCCAGCCGGGGCAGACGTGATGAACTCCGGCGGCTGAACTGGCACCCCTCAGGTTGGGAACGTAACATCAGTTCCCTGTTGTGGACCGACGGTCCCAACCCGGGTGCCGATGAGGTCTAGCACCATGGTTGCGTGGCGCACTGGTGCGCTCGCGACATCCACCTGAGCCGGAGGGCTGTCTGGAACATGAGTGACGGCGAGAACGCCACTCCAGGCCAGCACGGCGGCGACGCCGCCCCAGGCCAGCACGGCGGCGACGCCGCCCCAGGCCAGCACGGCGGCGACGCCGCCCCAGGCCAGCACGGCGGCGACGCCGCACCAGAGCCGTCCGGACACCACACCGAGGGCGTTGCGGTCGCCGATCTGATCGCCAAACTCACCGGCGACCCTCGAGTCGCGCCGGTGACCCGGCGCAGCGCCGACGCGCAAGCTCCGTCGGACGCCGACGTCACCGTGCCCCTTCCGGTGGCCGCGACCGCCGACGAGATGCCTGATCTCGCCGGCTTGGCGCGTGCGCGCCGCCCATTGGCCGCTAACCCGGACCCGGTGGCGGCCCAACCGGCCCAAACCAAGACGCCCCAAACCAAGACGCCCCAAACCAAGCCCGATCGACTGCACCGGCGTGCCCTGCTCGCCGCCCGGACGGCCGCCGTGCTCATCGCGGTGTCCACGCTCGCGGTCACCGGCGCGGCGTGGCAGTGGCAGAGCGCAAAGAACAAACTGCTCAACACCATTGCCGCACTGGACCCTAACTCCAGCGACATCCGCGATCGCGATGCCCAGAACGGCGACGAGAACTTCCTCATAATCGGTGTCGACAGCCGCATCGGCGTAAACGGTCAAATGGGGGCAGGCGACACCAGCGTTGCCCAGGGCGTCCGCTCGGACACCATCATGCTGGTGAACATCCCGGCTAGTCGTAATCGCGTGGTCGCCGTCTCCTTCCCCCGCGACCTTGCCATCACACCGATGAACTGTCAGGCGTGGGATCCCGAAACCGGAAAGTACGGTCCGGTCTACGACCAGAGCACCGACGAGTGGAGCGACAACGAGCGCCCGACCACAACCAAACTCAACTCGGCCTACGCCCTGGGCGGGCCAAAATGTCTGGTGAAGGTGATCCAGAAGATCTCCGGCCTGGCTATCAACCGTTTCATGGCAGTTGATTTCGCCGGATTCTCCGCCATGGTCGACGCCCTCGGCGGGGTCGAAGTGTGCAGCACGACACCGCTCGAGGACGCCGAACTGGGCACCGTGTTGGCCACTGCCGGACGGCAGAAACTCGACGGCGCAGGCGCCCTGAACTATGTCCGGGCCAGGTCCATCGCCACCGAGGACAACGGCGACTACGGCCGGATCAAACGGCAGCAGCTTTTCCTGTCATCGCTGCTGCGTTCCATGATCTCCACCGAAACACTGTTCGACATCAGCAAGCTCGACGAGGTGGTCAACACCTTCATCGACGACAGCTACGTCGACAACATCCAGACCCGGGATCTGGTACGCCTCGGGCAGTCATTGCAGGGCATTAACGCCGGCCGAATCACCTTCGTCACAGTGCCGACCACCGGAATCGCCGACTACGAGGGCAATGAGCAACCGCGCACCGAGGACATCAATGCCCTTTTCGACGCGATCATCGAGGACAAGCCCCTCCCCGGTGAGAACGATAACAACGAAACACTGAACCCGGTGACCACGACGACGGTGACCACAACGACGGGTGATGCCGAAACCACCGGCAGCACAACGGAATCCACAAGCGTGATGGAGACGACGAGTGCGGAGTCCACCGGTACCGAAACGGACACCGACTCGACCACATCCACCGAGCCAACTGAAACGATCACTGAACAAGTCAAGGCGGTGGCAGCCGACCCCCGCGACGTGACGGTGCAGGTCGCCAATGCCACCGAGCAGAGCGGGCTTGCCGACACCGTGACCACCGAACTGGGGTTGTACGGATTCAACACGTTCGAGCCGGACTACTACTCCGACTGGAGCACGGTGACGGAAACCACCGTCTTCTACTCGCTGGGCAATGAACAAGCCGCCGCGACGGTGGCCGCCACCGTGCCGGGCGCCCATATCGAGCGGATCAGCGGACTCGGCGAGACAGTTCAAGTGGTGCTGGGTCCGGACTTTTCCGGCGTGAGGTACCCCCAGGCCAGCGGTACCGCCCTGACGGTCTCGGTGACCCATGCCGGAAGCAGCACACCCACCAAACTTCCGTCGGACCTCACCGTGACCAACGGCGCCGACGTCACCTGCGAATAGCCGGGATTCATCCGCCGTTCAGTTCGACCCGGCACCCAGCAGGCACATTCGTCAGTAGACTCGGCCAATGCGCACGGCGTATCACGAGCAGTTAAACGCGCTGACCAATCAACTGGCAGAGATGTGCCGGATGGCCGGCATCGCCATGGAACGGGCGACCCAGGCTCTCCTGCAGGCCGATCTGGTATTGGCCGAGCAGGTGATCGGCGATCACGAGAACATCATTGCCGCCAGTGCCCGCGCCGAGGAGACGGCGTTCGTGCTGCTGGCCCTGCAGGCGCCGGTGGCCGGAGACCTGCGGGCCATTGTCGGATCCATCCAGATCGTTGCCGACGTCGAACGGATGGGCGCCCTGGCGCTGCACGTCGCGAAGATAGCCCGTCGGCGCCATCCTCAGCACACGCTTCCCGAAGAGGTCAACGGGTACTTCGCCGAGATGGGCAGGATCGCAGTCGATCTCGGTAACAGCGCGCGGGAGGTTCTGCTGTCCCGCGATCCGGATCAGGCGCGGCTGATCCGGGAAGAGGACGACGCGATGGATGACCTGCATCGTCATCTTTTCAGCGTGATGATGGACCGGGAGTGGAAACACGGCGTCGCAGCCGCCGTGGACGTCACACTGCTTGGCCGCTTCTACGAGCGTTTCGCCGACCACGCCGTGGAAATCGCCCGGCGGGTCATCTTCCAGGTGACCGGCAATCTGCCGAACGAGGAAGAGATCGCGACCTACTGACTCCGGTCAGCCGAACCGACCGGAGATGTAATCCTCGGTGCCCTTCTGGCTGGGTTTGGAGAAGATCTTCCCGGTGTCGCCGAACTCGACCAGTCGACCTGGCTTCCCGGTGGCCTCAAGGTTGAAGAAGGCCGTCTGATCACTGACCCGGGCCGCCTGCTGCATGTTGTGCGTGACGATGACGATGGTGAAATCGCGCTTGAGTTCTGCGATTAGGTCCTCGATCGCCAGCGTCGAGATCGGATCCAGTGCCGAGCACGGCTCGTCCATCAACAGAACATCCGGTTGCACCGCGATCGCCCGGGCAATACACAGCCGTTGCTGCTGACCGCCGGAAAGTCCGCCACCGGGCTTGTCGAGTCGGTCTTTGACCTCATTCCACAGATTGGCCCCCCGCAGCGAACGCTCAGCCGTCTCGTCGAGGAGTTTCCCGTTGCGCACACCCTGTAACTTCAACCCGGCCACCACGTTGTCGCGAATCGACATGGTCGGGAATGGATTTGGTCGCTGAAACACCATTCCGATCGTCTTACGCACACTGACCGGATCCACTCCAGCACCGTAGATATCCTCGCCGTCCAACAGCACCGAACCCTCGACGCGGCCGCCCGGGATGACCTCATGCATCCGGTTCAACGTCCGCAGCACCGTGGACTTTCCGCACCCGGAAGGACCGATGAATGCCGTCACGCTGCACGGCTGTACCGCCATGGTCACATCGGCAACGGCCTGAAACGAACCGTAGTAGATATTGACATCTTTGAGATCAATCCGCTTCGCCATGTGCCTTGTCTCGCATCCTAGCCTCGGTGTCTGGTCAGGTACCTGTTCACGAATGCAGCGGCGACATACAGCGCCGCCACGATCAGAATCAGCGTCAGAGCGGCACCCCACACCCGGGCACGGCCCGCCGCCTCGGGATTGGTCAACTCGGTGTAGATGAGCAACGGCAGCGAGGCCATGTTGCCGCTCAACGGGTCGTAGTTGATCGATCGGGCGTACCCCACCAGCACCAGCACGGGCGCCGTTTCACCCATCACCCTGGCCAGTGCCAGGAGTAGGCCACTGATGATGCCGGGAAGCGCGGTCGGGACAACAACCCGCAGGATTGTCTTCCACTTCGGAATGCCCAGCGCGTAGGAAGCCTCGCGCAGTTCGTCGGGCACCAGCTTGAGCATCTCCTCGGTGTTTCGCACCACCACCGGCAACATCAACAGCACCAGTGCCAGGGACACGGCGAAGGCGCTCTGCTGGAAGCCCAGCGTCGAGATCCACAGCGCGAAGATGAACAATGCCGCCACGATGGACGGGACGCCAGCCAGAATGTCGACCATGAACGTAGTCACCTTCGCGAACGTCCCGCGCCCATACTCGACGAGGTAGATCGCGGCCATGATGCCGAGTGGAACCGACAGCAGTGCGGCGATTCCAGCTTGTACGACCGTCCCATAGATCGCGTGGTAAACGCCGCCGGCGAACTGGTCGGGCAGTACCCCGGCTAGCGACTTCGTCCACCATCCCTGCCCGATCAAGGCCTTGAACCCGCGATCAACTACGGTGACGAGCACCCACACCAACGGAACGGTGGCGATGGCGAAGGCCGCCGCGAACAGGACCGTCGCCAGATTGTTCTTGAACTTCCGGATCGGGCTCAGCGGATGAAACGTCGGTCCCTTCGCGGGCAATTCCAAAGTGGACTGCGTCATCCGCCGCTCACCCGTCCCCCGGCCGCGACGCGCGCCAGTGCGTTGACGATGAACGTCAGGATGAACAGCACCAATCCGGCCGCAATGTAGGCCCCGGTCGGTAGCTTGGAACTGAATTCCGCTGCCGCCGAAGCGATCTTCGAGGCGAAGGTGTAGCCGCCGTCGAACAGCGACCAATGGCCTACCTGGGCGGCAGACCGCAGGATGATCAGGACCGCGACCGTCTCCCCAAGCGCGCGACCCAGGCCGAGCATCGATCCCGCGATCATGCCGCTTCGCCCATACGGAAAAACCGTCATCCGGATGACTTCCCACTTGGTGGCACCCAGGGCCTGGGCGGCTTCGATCTGCCCGCGCGGGGTGAGTCCGAACACCTCGCGGGTGACCGAGGTGATGATCGGCAGGATCATCACCGCAAGCACCACAGACGCGGTGAATATCGTTCCGCCACCGGCCAGTGACACGTTGCCCCTACCAAACAGAAAGAGCCAGCCGAGGTGGGAGTTGAGGAATCGCGCGATCGGTTCCAGTTGGGGTGCCAGCACGAAAATTCCCCACAGCCCGAACACTATCGACGGCACCGCGGCAAGCATGTCGACCAGAACGGCGAAGGGCCGGGCCAATCGACGGGGCGCATAGTTGGTCAGGAAGGCTGCGATTCCGATGGCGATCGGAACCGCGATCGCGAGCGCGAAAAGCGAACTCAGGATCGTTACTTGGAACAATCCGGCGATACCGAAACGAAGATTCTCCGAATCGGTGGTGATGAATTCGGAACTGGTGATGAAATTCGCCTTGTTGACCGCCAGTGACGGCACCGCCCGGATGATGAGAAACAACGCCATCAAGGCGATCGCACCGATAATGGTGGCGCCGGCTGCGAGGGCGATCGAGCCGAAAAGCTGGTCGCCGCGCTGACCGCCGCTGCGCAGCCCAGGTTTCGGAACCACGTCGACAACCATGATCGAAGTATGCGCCGCGTCCAGCCGTTCGGCCGGTGGGCCGACGGTGCTCGGATCCGGTTTGATCGTCATCGCACCGGGTGGATTGCCAGAATGCGGCGGATCACGAGATGGCGTTGATCGCGGCCGTCAGCTTGCTCTTGAAGGAATCCGGCACCGGGATGTAGCCGTTGTCCGTCAATCCCTCCTGGCCCTTGCCGAGTGCCACGCTGAGGAAGGCTTTGACGGCGGGGGCGACGTTGGAATCCGGGTATTTCGAGCAGACCACCGAATAGGTTCCGAGCACGATCGGGTAGGCGCCGGCTTCGGTCGGCATATAGAACGACGATGTGTCCAGGACCAGATCGTTGCCCTCGCCCTTGATCTTCACGCCGGCAATCGACTTGCCAACCGAGTCCACCGACAGCGTCACCGGGTCCGGGCCCGCGGAGGTGATGATCTGAGCTATCGACAAGCCTTGGTTCTTGGCGAACGACCACTCGTTGTAGGTGATCGAACCCGGCGTGCTCTTGATCGCCGCGGAGGTGCCTTCGTTACCCTTCGCGCCTTCGCCGGTACCGCCGTTAAAGGTCTTACCTGCGCCCTTCTCCCACGCACCGCCGGACGCGGCGGTGAGGTACTTCTGGAAGTTGTCGGTGGTACCCGACTCGTCGCTGCGGAAAATCACCACGATCGGCTGCGCGGGCAGTGTCTTGCCGGGGTTCAGTGCCGCGATCTCCGATGCGTCCCAACTGGTCACCGCGCCACTGAAGATCTTGGCCGCGGTGGGTCCGTCCAGAACCAGTGCATCGACACCGGGGGCGTTGTATGTGATGGCGATGGGTCCGAACACCATGGGCAGGTTCCAGGCGTCGGCGCCACCGCAACGGGCCTTGGCCTTCTCGATTTCACCCTTGTCGGCGTTCAGTGGTGAGTCAGTGCCACCGAGATCGGTCTGGCCGCCGATGAATTCAGACACGCCAGCGCCCGATCCACTGGAGGTGTAGTTGAGGGTGAACCCCGGGCACGCCGCCTCATAGGCGGTCACGAACCGGGTCACAGCGTTGGCCTGTGCCGACGAGCCACTTGCCTTAAGCGACTTCTTCCCCCCGCAGGCAACCGAGGAATCGCCGGTGCCCGACGCTCCCCCGGCACCTGTGGAAGCGGCGTTGTTGTCGCTACCGCATGCGGTCAATGCAGCGACGGCGACCACCGATGCTGTCCCGACGAATGCTTTCGCGAAGCCATTCAGATCCATGATTTCCCCTCGTCGATTACCCCGCAGACATATTCGAAACGTAAGCGGCCGGGGTGGCCGCTTGACGAGTTGGCGGTGAACGAGAGGTGAACAGCGCCGTCAGTTAGCGCGGCGTGTAGGCGGTGTCCACGGTGGAAACGGTGAATCCGAGGCCTTTGTAGGTTCGCACCGCTGCGGCATTGTCGGACTCCACATAGAGCATGACGGTCGAGTCCGGGCCGAGGCGCCGTGCCAGATGCTCGATGCCGATCAAGGTCAGTAACCGGCCCAGTCCTCGGCCCTGCGCCGCGGGGTCGACGCCGACCACATACACCTCGCCGATAGCCCCGGCGGCCGGGTGGCCGTGCACTTTGGTCCAGTGAAATCCCAGCAGTACCCCGGTTGCGTCGTCGAATGCCAGGAAGAGACCTTCCGGGTCGAACCAGGGTTCGCCGACGCGACCGGCAATGTCGGAGTCGGTCCAGCCGCCCTGCTCGGGGTGCCAGGAGAATGCGGCATTATTTACTCGCAGCAACTCTGCATTGTCTTTAGCACCCGAATAGGTTCGTACCGAAATATCGAGCGGCACAGCATATTCCGGGATATCAAGCAACGGTCGGTGCATCTGGATCAGCTCGCGCGCGGTGCGAAATTCCAGTACTCCGGCAAGTGCTCGGGCGCCCGGCAGGGTGCCATGGGCCCAGAACCGCACCCGACCGGCGGTGCGTTCGGTCGCCACGCGCAGCAGTGCCGTACCGATACCGCGGCGACGGTGATCCGGGCGCACGACCAACTCCGCAGTGGCATCGGCACCGTCGCGGCCGGGTGACAGGTTGAGGTATCCGACGACGCTGTGCGGGTCGCCTGGATCGGTGACCACGATGTGTTGAGTCTGCGGCCCGGCAAGTTCTCGGAGCACCTGCTCGCCCACGGGATCTACGCCGTCGGCGGTTGCCGTGACCGCGATCAGGTTGCGAACGGCATCCTGCTCAGGTGCGGCCAGAGTGGTGCGCCACGGCGCCGCTGTCACTGGCCGGGCAGCGCATGCGACATGGCACCGACGTGGGCGTCGCCGGCCACCTCGTCGCCGATGTTGACAAGTTCTGCCCCGTCGCCGTCGGTGTTGGCCGATCGCCCGCGCGCCGGGCGGACCGCCTTGTAGCCCACATTGCGAACCGTGCCGATCAGTGCCTCGTGCTCGGGTCCGAGTTTTGCCCGCAACCTCCGCACGTGGACGTCGACTGTGCGGGTACCGCCGAAAAAGTCGTAGCCCCACACCTCCTGCAACAATTGCGCTCGGGTGAACACCCGGCCGGCATGCTGTGCAAGGTATTTGAGCAGCTCGAATTCCTTGTAGGTCAGGTCAAGTGGGCGACCCCGCAGCCGTGCCGTGTAGGTGCCCTCGTCGATGACGAGCTCACCCAGGCTCACCTTGCCGATGCTTTCCTGGTTTGCCTGCCCGCCACGGCGGCCGATCAGGAGTCGCAGCCGGGCGTCGATCTCAGCGGGACCCGTGCCCGGTAGCAGGATCTCATCGATACCCCAGTCGGTGTTCACCGCCACCAGGCCGCCCTCGTTGACTACCGCGACCACCGGAACCGACGCCCCGGTGGAACCCAGAAGCCGGCACAGCCCCCGCGCGGCAGCCAGATCGGTGCGGGCGTCAACCAGGGCAATATCGGCGGCACCGGCCTCCAGTAGCGACGAAACCTCGGTGGGTGCGCAGCGCACGCTGTGCGGTAGCAGGGCCAACGAGGGCAGCACCGAGTCAGGATTCGGGTCGGCAGTCAGAAGTAACAGGTCCAACGGAGTCTCCAGGTTTCGGGCCTACTCTAACCTGCTACCTGCTGTTACACCGATTCGGACGGGTGTGTACAGCGGTAGGCGAGAATGTGCGGGTGCGCAAGGTGCTGACTGTCGCGGGAGCCTCGGTGCTCGCGGTCGTGTTGGCCGCGGTCGGCGCGGATACCGGCGCCGCCGTCTACGCCGAGTACCGGTTGTCCCGCAATCTCCGCACGGTCACCGGCCTGCCGTTCGATCCGTGGGTGGCAATACTGGGCTTTCCGTTCGTCCCGCAAGCCGCCCGGCGCAACTACGGCGAGCTGGAGATCAAGGCTGGCGGCGTCGATAACGCGGTGGTGGGGAAAGTCACACTCGAAGCGACGATGCACGATATCGACCTGCAGCAGGCGTCCTGGCTGATCCGCCCGACCGCGGACCTCCCGGTGGGCAAGCTCGAGAGCCGGATCATCATCGACTCCCGCCATCTTGGTGGCTACATCGGGATCAAGGACCTCAGAGTTGAGGCACCGGCGGAAGACACCAACGACTCGACCGGCGGCACAACGGAATCCGGTATCTCCGGCAGTAGAGGCCTGGTATTCACCGGTACCCCGGCCAAAGCCGGGTTCAACAAGCTGGTCAGCGTCATCGTCGATCTGTCCATCGCAGGCCCCGGCCAGACCACCCTGGTCTTGACCCCCACCGGTGTTGTGACCGGGCCGAACACCGCCGACCAGCCGGTGCCTGAGGACAAGCGGGCCGCCGTTCTGGGTGCCTTCGCCGGCACCCTGCCGGGACAGAAACTGCCATTCGGGCTACGTCCGACGGCTGAGGGTGCCCGCGGATCGGACATCATCATCGAAGGCATCGCCGAGGAAGTAACGGTCCGGCTCGGGGGTTTCATACAGACATAGGGGGTTTCACGCAGACATGAGTGGTGTCACCACGGCCGGGGCGGCCATCGCCGCCGCACTGGGACTTGCCGCTGCGGCGGGCCTACTGCTCAACCGGCGTTCCGGCGTGCTCCGCGAAACCGCCGTCGAGGTCGACGTCGATACGAATGGCCTCGGGCTTTCACCCACCGGACCCACCATCGTCCATTTCACCGCGGTGTGGTGCGGGCCGTGCGCCGCGGTGCGTCGAGTGATCGACCAGGTCTGCGCCGACCTGCCGGGGGTTACCCACGTCGAGATCGACATGGATGCCGATCCGAATGCCGCCCGCAAACTCTCGGTGCTGTCATTGCCGACGACGTTCATCTTCGACGCCGAGGGCCGGCAGCGATACCGGTCAGCCGGGGTTCCCAAATCGGCTGATCTCAAAGCGGCCCTGCAACCCCTGTTGACCTGAGCACCCAGTTATTGGGTACCATCACGGAGTGCCAACCCGCATTGAGCTCATGCTCACCAAACGCCGCGCAGTAGATCTGTGCCGCACCGCGGGTTGTTGCTGTTGTTGCTGTAGCTGCTGAGTAGCCGCGCCAAGCTCTCGCGTTCGTCGCGCCTCTCCAGCAGAAACCCCGGCGGTTTGTCAGTTCAACCCCGACCCAGCAACAGGAGCCTCAACCATGTCGATCAACACCTCGCAGCGCAACACAACCGATCACGCCGTCATTGACCAGGTGGACGTACGCGGTCCCCGGTTCGCCGCCTGGGTCACCACCGGCGTCCTGCTGCTGGCGCTCGCGGTCTCGGCGTTCAGCACCACCGCCGCCGCAGCCATCCTGGCCGCACAGGCCGTCGTCTTCGCCGCGGGCGCGATCGGCGGTCCCCGGCGGCACCCCTACGGACGGATCTTCGCCACCGCGGTGGTGCCGCGACTGGGTCCGGTCACAGAGCGGGAACCGGTTGCGCCGCTGAAGTTCGCCCAACTCGTCGGTCTGGCATTCGCGGTCGCCGGCGTCGCCGGATTCGCGTTCGGCGCCCCATTGCTCGGCGTGATCGCGACGGCATTCGCCCTTGCCGCCGCCTTTCTGAACGCCGCCTTCGGCATTTGCCTGGGCTGCATGCTCTACCCGTCAGTTGTGCGACTTCGCCGGACCCCGGCCGCCTGACCGCTAGCGAAAGGAACCCCTGCATGGCTCGCTCCGATGTCCTGGTCTCCACCGACTGGGCCGAGAGCAATCTCAACAGCCCCCACGTCGTTTTCGTCGAGGTTGACGAGGACACCAGCGCTTACGAATCCGGTCATATCGCGGGCGCAGTACGACTGGATTGGAAGACCGACCTCCAGGATCCGGTGAAGCGCGATTTCGTTGATGCCCAACAGTTTTCGAAGCTTCTCAGCGAACGTGGCATCGCCAACGATGACACCGTCGTCCTCTACGGCGGGAACAACAACTGGTTCGCCGCCTACGCGTACTGGTATTTCAAGCTGTACGGCCACCCCGACGTCAAGTTGCTTGACGGCGGCCGCAAGAAGTGGGAACTCGACGGCCGCGAACTAACCACCGACACCGTCACACGGCCGGCAACCAGTTACACCGCCTCGCCTCCCGATACCAGCATCCGGGCGTTCCGCGACGAGGTGATCGCCGCGATCGGCACCAAGAACCTCGTCGACGTCCGCTCACCGGATGAGTTCTCCGGCAAGATCCTGGCCCCCGCACACCTGCCGCAGGAGCAGAGCCAGCGGCCCGGCCACATCCCGGGTGCCATCAACGTGCCGTGGAGCAGGGCCGCCAACGAGGACGGCACCTTCAAATCCGATGAGCAACTGGCGGCGCTGTACTCGGCGGCCGGCCTCGACGGCAACAGGGAGACCATCGCGTACTGCCGCATCGGTGAGCGTTCCTCGCACACCTGGTTCGTGCTGCAGGAGTTACTGGGTCACCGCAACGTGAAGAACTACGACGGCAGTTGGACCGAATACGGCTCCCTGGTGGGGGCCCCGATCGAGTTGGGAAATCAATAATGTGTGCTGCACCAAAACAGGGACAGGCCCTGCCTGCAGGTGTCGATTTGGAGAAGGAGACGGTGATCACCGGCCGGGTCGTTGACGGTTCGGGCCAGACCATCGGCGGTGCCTTCGTGCGTCTGCTGGACGCATCCCAGGAGTTCACTGCCGAGGTGGTCGCTTCAGCCACGGGTGATTTCCGGTTCTTCGCGGCACCGGGAACCTGGACCGTTCGTGCGCTGTCGCGGGTGGGCAACGGGGACATCACCGTGGCGCCGGCCGGCGCCGGGATCCACGAAGTCGACGTCAAAGTCGCCTGAGGTCGCGCGCGCGACTCGCCAAGCAACGCTAGACTCTGCGCCGTGGTGCTCTTCTTCGAGATTCTGCTGGTCATCGCGTCGGTCGTCATCACCTGGTTCGCGCTGTACGCGGTGTACCGACTCATCACCGACGAGTCGTGAGCGAGGGGGACATCGCGGGCAGCGCTGATCGCGCTGTCGCCGCCGCCGCCGAACGCGCCAAGCAGACCGCCGGCCGCAACATCCCGGTCTTCGATGATCTGCCGATCGCCGATACCGCGAACCTGCGCCTCGGCGCGGATCTGCATGACGCACTGCTTGCTCTGCTGCCCCTGGTCGGCGTATGGCGGGGTGAAGGCACGGGTCACAGCGCACACGGCGACTACCGATTCGGACAGCAGATCATCGTCTCCCACGACGGTGGCGACTTCCTCAACTGGGAGGCGAGATCCTGGCGCCTCGACGAGGCGGGCGGGTATCACAGTCCCCATCTGCGCGAAACCGGCTTCTGGCGGTTCGTGAATGACCCGAATGACCCCGCCGAGTCGCAGGCGATCGAGTTACTGCTGGCCCACTCCGCCGGATACGTCGAACTCTTCTACGGCCACCCCCACAGCCAGTCGTCGTGGGAACTGGTGACCGATGCACTCGCCCGCAGCCGGTCGGGAGTTCTGGTCGGCGGCGCCAAAAGGTTGTACGGAATCGTCGACGGCGGTGACCTCGCCTACGTCGAGGAACGCGTCGACGCGGACGGCGGACTGATTCCGCATCTGTCGGCGCGGCTGACGAGGCACGTCGGATGATCCGTACCCGTTTCCTGGCGTTGATCACCGCGCTGCTGCTGATCGCGGGTTGCTCCTCGAAGCCGGCCGAACCGAGCGCACCCGAGTCGCCGTCGACGTCGTCGCACGGAACCCTCGCCGACTGTCTGCACGCTCACGGGGTTCCTGAAACTGCCGGGCCCGCAGCGGTTCTCGGCCCACCGGCCGGGGTGGACCAGGCGGTCTGGGATCAAGCGATGACCGCGTGCGCGCAGATGGCGCCGGGGCCGGCCGGCTAGCGAATCAATCGCGGCCAGCGCCGGTTACCCGGCGCAGGAATTGTTGGGTTCGCTCCTGTTGAGGAGCCGACAGCACCTGCTCAGCCGTGCCCGATTCGATTATGCGCCCACCGTCGAGGAAACACACCGTGTGGGCGACCTGGCGGGCGAAGCCCATCTCGTGGGTAGCCATCACGATGGTTCGCCCCGATTCGGCGAGTTCGCCGACGAGGTCGAGCACCTCGCCGACGAGTTCGGGATCGAGCGCGCTGGTGATCTCGTCGAGCAGCAACAGTCGCGGGTCGTAGGCCAGAGCGCGGGCGATGGCCACGCGCTGCTGTTGCCCGCCGGACAGTTTGTCGGGGTAGGCGTCGGCCTTCTCCGACAGACCGACCCTGTCCAATAATTCGCGGCCCCGTTGCTCGGCTTCGGCACGGTTGTGTCCGTGTACGACGCGAGGGGCCAGCGTGACGTTGGCCAGCACGCTCATATGCGGGAACAGGTTGAACGACTGAAAGACCATGCCCATCGATCGCCGCGCGGCGTCGGCATCACCGCGGGGGTCGCTGATATCGGAACCGTCAAGATAGATCTGTCCGTCGTCGATGTCCTCGAGCAGGTCCACGCATCGCAGCAGCGTCGATTTACCTGAGCCCGAAGCCCCGATCAGAACGACGACCTGATGCTCGGCGACATCAAGGTCGACCCCGTCGAGCACTCGGCGCTCGCCGTAACTCTTCACCAGACCGCGAACCGATAACACCGGTGCGGTGTTCACAGCGCGCCCTGACGGGTGGCGGCACGGCGTGAGGCCCAGTCTGCGAGCCGAGCCGACGGTACGGCCAGTGCCACGAACAGCAATCCGGCCACCATATACGGGGTGAAGTTGTAGGTGCCGGCCACCTGAATCTGGGCGGCCCGCACAGCATCCACGGCACCGAGTACCGAGATGAGCCCGCAATCCTTCTGCAGCGCAACGAAATCATTGAGCAGAGCGGGGGTGACGCGCCGCGCCGCCTGCGGCAGCACGACAAGTTGCATCGTGCGGCGGTAGTTCAGCCCGAGGGATGTGGCCGCGGCGAGTTGTGATGGGTGCACCGACTCGATTCCGGCTCGGAACACCTCGGCGACATAGGCTGAATACACCAGAACCAGCGCCAGACCGCCCAGCATGACGGGGTTGTTCGGGATCCCGGCGAGCCGAAGGCCGGGCAGGCCGAACCCCACGAGATACAGACAGATGATCAGTGGCAGGCCCCGGAACAGATCGACATAACCGGTGGCCAGCGCACGTACCGGGAACCAAACCGGTCCCCGCAACGTGCGGACGGACGCCAGCGTCAACCCGACGATGAGGATCAGGATTTGGCACACGATCAGGACCCTGATGTTGAGCCAGAGTCCCTCGAGGATCGCCGGCAGGCTGTCCCAGCCGATCCGCAGATTGAAAAACGAGTCGCGGACTCGGGGCCAGCCCGGCGATGACGTGGCCGCGGTCAGGACGACGGCTGCGAACACTGCCGTCGACACCAGCGCGACCAGCGTTGAGCGGCGTGCCCGCGCCTGCCGGTAGGCGAGGCGTTCGGCAGCCAGTGCCGTCACTTCAGGACCGGTGCGCGCCCGGCTTCGGCCAGCCACTGCTGTTGCAGCTTTGCCAGGGTGCCATTGGCGCGCAGCGCATCTACCGCACCGGTTACGCACTCGGTGAGCGTGCTGTCCCTGTCCAACACGATGCCGAATTGCTCGGGTTTGTCACTGCCGCTGGGCAATTGGCCGACGATCTGGCCGTCGCTGAGTTCCGCCTGAACCTGGAATGCGGTCGGCAGATCGAGTACCAGAGCGTCGACCTGCCCGCTGTTCAGCGCGGCCTTGGCATCGTCGTTGTTGTTGTACACCGCAACCTGCTGGCTGGAACCCAGCGCCTTGGCCGCGGTGTAACTGGTGGTGCCGACCTGCGCGCCGAGTCGCAGCCCGCGCAGTCCGTCGAGTGTGGTGACCGTCGCCGCAGGTGACGATTTCAGTGTCACGACTGCCTGGGTGACGTCGTAGTAGGGCGAGGAGAAGTCGACGGCCTTCCGGCGCTCCTCGGTGATGGAGAATTCGTTGAGATCGGCGTCGAAGGTCTTGGGGCCCGGTGCGATCGCCGCATTGAACGGAACCCGGACCCACGTGACGTCTGCCGGTTGATAGCCGAGTTCATCGGCGACGGCATAGGCCACCGCCGATTCGAAGCCCTTGCCGTTCGAGGGATCGTCATCAGCGAACCACGGCGGGTACGCGGGTTGATCGGTGCCGAAGGTCAGGACTCCTGCCTTCAGAGTCGCCAACGCAGACTTATCGCACTTTTCAGCACCTGCCGTGCCGCTGCCGGGCGCAGCCGATTTCTCCTGCGCGGGCGCGCAGGCGGCCACCGGTAACAGGGCCGTAGCCGAGGCGATGATCACGAACAACCCTTTGCGCATGGCGGGAATCATCGCGCAGGTGGGCCTGATTCGCCAGCAATAGGCTCAAGCTGGGAGAAACGACGTGCAGACATGAAGCGGCCCCCGAGCCTTGGTATCCAGGTTGGACGGACCGGGGGCTCGGGGGCCGGGTAGCTGCCTGGAATTCGCCAGCGCGCGC